>ERZ869979.3-NODE-3-length-87518-cov-26.164911_pt1 | contig 87518 bp, 66 predicted proteins | sample MGYA00521269_ERZ869979 | MGnify/ENA primary metagenome ERZ869979 (study PRJEB32232, sample SAMN07284974) | human gut metagenome | biome: human-associated habitat; material: feces | host: Homo sapiens | place: Tanzania | collected 2014-04-05 ... | reverse complement strand
ATATAAATTAAACTTTTATGTCAATTATCGGTACTGTTACGGTTTGTGAAAATAGTAACAGTTTTTAAATTAAACTTATTGATATGGAAAATATTAATGATTTAAATTCTATATATGGGGGAGATACAATAGATATTCATAGTGAAGTCTTTGATAAAGATTTTGATGAAGTTGGTTTTGACCCTGTTGAAGAAGATGATTCAGATGCTGATGCTGCTGAATTATATGATTATTAAGTTAATCATTCTCCTATGGTGTAATGGTAGCACGACAGTTTTTGGAGCTGTTCGATATGGTTCGAGTCCATATAGGAGAACATGGAGTTGCCATGAGTTGTATTAGATGTAAATCGCATGTTTTAGCACAAGTTATTGTTATTGTTGACAATGCTTGTGCTTTTATTGTATATACATATTCAGATATATGGTTTGTGCAAGTATATTGCTTTAAATAGCTATTTTTAGCTTTATATTTGCATGAACCCTGTCTGATGATTAACTCATAGGCAAGCATAAAATACTGGCTGAAATACCATTTTTTGTTATGTATATTAGTTATTTACCGATGCTCTTGTTGATAGTCATAGACAAGGTATTGTTATTACTGATGACTATTTTAATCAATATATTATTAACATTTAAAAATTACGTAAAATGACAAAGAAAGTTAGTTATGATGAAGTAAGTGTTGTAAAATCACTTCGTAAGAAAAATAGTATTAGTATTGATGCTAATACTAAAGTAATTACTGTTAGAAAAAAAGCAACTGATGTTGGTAATGGTAGTTGGGGAAAGATTGACTATCTATGTAAAGTTCATGGATATGTTTATGTATTTTCTTGGGCTGTTGACAAATCTACTAAGAATGTTCAAGAGGATTCTGACGATGGTTCTGTTGTAAATAAAAAAGCTGCTAAGCGACAAGCCAAATTAAATATGGCTGCTGCTACTAAAGCAGTTATGCACAAAATAAGAAAATGATGAGTATATGCCAACATTTAATTTTTCGGTTGTTAACGTGGTTAAAAAGAAAACGCCACAAAAGACTAAAGATAATGACGCATATAAAGTTATACAAAAGAAAGTAGTTGGAATTGTTCATGTTGATATTGATGCTAATTATTATGTTATTGTAGATAGTCAAAAATATCCTATTGCGGTAGAATGTTATACTTGTAAAGATAAATGTAAACTTTATCGTCAAGGAGAATATGATTATGCAAGAGTTGTTTGGATTAGAGCAATAGATTTTAATAGTATGAATACTAACTATTGGCTTCCATTTACTGTTGGATGTGTCGTTACTGGAAATATTGTACATAGTAATGGTTTTGATAAATTTGTAATAACCAATGTTACTGACGAAATTACTGATAAAACGCATGAAGCAATGGTTTTTTACAGAGAACATCTTAAAGAAATAAATGATAAAATTAGAGAACGTCGGTAAAGACCGTGAAGATAAAACTAAATATAATTTTACCAATGACCAACAAAATGCCATTGATAATATTATTAGTTTTATTGCAGCTCCTTTTAATCCTGCAAATTTTATTGTAGGATTGACTGGTGCTGGCGGTACAGGTAAGACATTTATTACTAATTACATTATTTCGCATTGTAAATATAGTAGTTCTGTAATTAAATGTACTTCTCCTACACATAAAGCTTGTAGAGTTTTTAGTCAAGCTATTGGTGGAAAATCTGTTGATACTATTCAAAGTGTTTTTGGATTGAGATTGAATCTTAAACTTGAAGATTTTAATCCTAATAATCCACAGTTTGACCCTATGGCAAGTCCTAAACTTGATAATGTTAGACTTTTGTTTGTTGATGAGGCTTCTATGCTTCCTGCTAAACTTGTCACATATATCATTAATAAATGTAAGGAAAAAGAGATTAAGATTATATTTATTGGAGATAGTTCTCAGCTTGCTCCTGTAAATGAGCTTAAATCTATTGCATTTGATAGATGTGGCAAAATTAATAGCTTGAATGAAGTTGTTAGACAAGCTCAAGGCAATCCAATTTCTAATCTTCTTGATATGTTGCGTTCTGATATTAAGAATAAAACATATAATTTCATTAAATATATATCTCAACATGTTGGTGATGTAGATATTAATGAAAAACAAGAAGGTTTTTGTATTGTTGGACAATCGGAGTTTAAAGACCTTATAAACAGTCATTTTAGTGATGAAGCATATACGAAAAACATTGATATGTATCGTGTTATTGCTTATACTAATAATCGTGTTTCTGAATGGAATAATTACATTAGAAATACTATTATTAAAGATTCTGATAAGAATATCATAACTAAACATGATTTGATTATGTCTTATGAAACTATTGTTAATGAATTTCTCGAAATTGTGATTAATAATAGTGAAGAATACATAATTAAAGATATTGTCAACTTTGTTGATAGTACCTATAAATTTAAAGGTTTTCTTGTTAAGTTTCAACTTGTTCATGGTGGTTTGATTACTAAACCATTATTTGTTATAGACCATCGTGATGCATTTACTATTCAAATGTATCATAAAACTATTACAAATTTGGTTAATTCTGCTAAGACTGCTCATGGTGGTACTCGTGTTGCTAAGTGGAAGCAATATTATGAGTTTAAGAAAAAATATATTTTAGCTGCTAATGTTGTTGACAGGACAGGTAAAATTATTTATAGTAGAGATATTGATTATGGATTTGCTATTACTGCTCATAAATCTCAGGGTAGTACTTATGATACTGTATTCGTTGATTTGAATGATATGATTTATAGTAAAACAGGTACTATTTATACTAATCAAGATGATTTACTTCGTAGACTTTATGTTGCTTGTTCTCGTGCTCATAAAAACTTAGTACTTTGCTATGGGAGTTAAAAAGAAAAAAGCTACTATTCTTGATAAGCATCTTCCTTCTAAATTAGTTATTAATAGAATAAGAATGTGTGAAAATTGTCCTCTTCATGTTTTTGCAGAAGATGGACAAGTAATTATGTTTGGTGCTGGTAATATATTTGCAAGCACAATCATGGTTCTTCCTCCTTATGATATTAAAGCTAAAGTTGATTATGTGACTATGATTGACTTATTGGAAGATGCTTATAAAAAGATTACAGGATTAGATATATTTGAAGAAACTTATATTACTCGTAGTGTTAAGTGTTTTAGTAAAACTAATTATGATTTAAATACTATTGCTATTAAAGAATGTGCTAATAAGTTATATTATGAAATTGTTAGAATACATCCTAATAAAGTAATTGTGTTTGATAAGAATTGTGATATAGATACTATCAAGGCTAACACTAATTGTAATGTTTTTCAAGTTATGTCGCCTGCTGTTATGTATTATGATAATACTGAACTTAAAGAAATTTTTATGAAACAATTTAAAGAAGTTATAAATGATTCTTAGTTATGCTTATGATATAGAAGCTCTTCCTAATTTCTTTTCTATTACTATTATTAGTATTAATGATTATCTTAAACAGTTTAAAGATGCTTGTAAGATTAATAAAAAAGGTAAGAAAGAACCTGTTCCTCTTACACAGATTTATACTGTTAAAGAAATTATTGATAAACTCGATAAAGTTAAGAAAAAGAAATTCTATATTACAGATACTGATGATAGTCAATTATTAGATATGCTTGGATTTATTAATCAAATGCAACCGCATTATGATGAAAATCATAAAGCTGTTAGGTCTGATGTATTTGGTTATAATAGTTCTAAGTATGATAAACTAATGGTTGCTGCTCTTTTGATGTTTGCTAATCAAACTAATACAACAAAAGAGTTGATTACTAAACTTTATGAAACAAGTAAGAAGATTATTGAAATGCAAGATGATAATGAAGCTGCAAGACATGATTATTTTCTTACTACACTTCGTAAGTTTAACATTCCTTTTGTCGATATTGATGTTATGTCAATATTTGCATTAAATAAAGTTGGTAAAGGAATTGATAGTAAAGGTAATACTATTTATTTTGGTAAAAGTCTTAAACAAACTTCTATTAATTTACAGTGGTATGAATTACTTGAACATGAACTTCCTCCAATTAGTGATGCTGATATTGCTTATTATCATAAAGATTATAGATATAAAGGAATGTCTGCTGACCAATTAAATATGCTTATTGATAAATGGGACAGATATGTTATTCCTGAATGGTGTGATAGTATCATGCATTATAATACTAATGATGTATTTATTGTGTGTGAAATTGTTAGATTATATATTGACGAAATTAGACTTAGATATAATATTTCTAATGTTTATGGAGTTGATGTATTAAGTAGTTCTCGTAGTAATATTGCTGATAAACTATTTATTAAATTTTATAGTGAATTTAGTGGTCTTGCTGAAAGTCAATGGAGAGGTCGTAAAACAGAACGTACTGCAATGTCTTTTAAACGTGTTATTTTTCCTTTTATTCAATTTAAAACACAAGAATGTCAAGATTTGCTTTCTGAAATGAAGAAAGTTATTGTGTACAGTATTGGAAAGAAAGCACTTAAAGATGTTGCTGCTAAATATCCTGATTTCAAATATCTTAAAACAAGTACTGATAGTGGTTGGTTTGAGATTAAGATTAATAAACTTGTCTATACTATTGCTACTGGTGGACTTCATAGTCAAGATATACCAAGAGAGTTAAAGAGTAAGATAAAGTATATTGATTGTCCCTCTACGGGGGATTTGACACAATCAGATGATATATGGTCTGCTATTACTGATGATAGTTTCATTTATGTACATTGGGATATTGCTTCATTTTATCCTTCAATTATGGATGTATATAAGATTGCTCCAGAACATATGAATCAAAGTATATTTGTGAAACTTATTCATTGGCTTAAAGAAACTCGTGTTCAAGCTAAACATAGTAAAGAAGATTATATTGATGGTATTCCTAAAGACTTGTTAGCACAAGTATTAAAGATTGTGATTAATAGTATTTATGGAAAGCTTGGCTTTGAAAAAGGTGATTTGTGTGATAGAATTGCTGTTCTCAAAGTTACTATTAATGGTCAACTTATGATTCTTATGCTATGTGAAGAACTTGAATTAAATGGCATTGAAGTAATGAGTGCTAATACTGATGGTATTGTTGTTAAACTTCATAAAAGAAATAAAGAAAAGTTTGAAGAAATTGCTGCTAATTGGAAAAAGATTACTGGACTTGAAGCTGATTCTGAAGAATATAAATGTTATATCAATAGAGATATTAATAATTATGTTATTGAGGAATTAAATGGTAAAGTCAGTTATAAAGGTGCTCTTAATCCAACAATGTATGCAGTTGATTTACAAAAAGGTTATGACGAGCCTGTTGTTGCACAAGCTGTTGTAAATTATTTTTTGAAAGGAAAACCTATTCTTGAAAGTCTTTATGAATGTACTAACATTCTTGACTTCTGTAAGACACAAAATGTTAATAGAAGTTTTAAGGTAGAATATACTATTGGTGGTAAACGTATTCCAATGCAACAAAATAATAGATATTATGTTACTAATAAAGGAGGTGTACTTGAAAAGATAAAGATTGATACTAAAGGTAGAAATAATCTTTGTGCAGGTTATCAAGTTTGTATTCTTAATACTCTTGATGATAAACGCATTGAACATAGAAATATTAATTATGGCTACTATTATAATGAATGTATAAAGATTATTGACCCTATTAAACTGAATATAAGTCCTAATCAAAAAGGTGATGCAAATAAAGGTACTAAGTCAGGTAAAACTCTGATTAAAAAACTATCTGGACAATATGCTTCTCTTTTTGATGATTTAGAAGAATAATATGAAAGGCAAAGATATATTAATAAATACTGTTTTAGATGGCTTTCAAAAGAATAATGGTGTTGCAAGTTGTTATTGTTTTAATCAAGATGCTATACCATCTTTAGTTAGAGCTGTTGTACAAAAATATGCTGCCAAACATGAAGGAGGTAGTATATTTATTGGAGTTGATAGTTATGATACTCGTAAGAAGATACTTTCTGAAATTACTAATACTAATACTAATCTTAATAATTGTCTTCTAAGAGTATTGAGTAAAGACTTTATAAACCCTCGTTATAGTTATACTTATGATATTATTATTACTGTTGGATTAAATGATTGTTTTGATGTTATAAATAGACTTTTCCAAGATAGTCATTTTACACTTTCTATATTTACTAAGAATATTATGAATAATGATTTTATAAACAAAGTTCGTAATATTCTTCCTGATATTCCTGTCGGTAATGTAGATAGTGTTATAGCACAAGATAATATTTACTCCCCCGTAGAGGAACATCGTTATGGCGTTGGTCTTTCTCCTTGTGCTCTTGAAAAGTACAATAAATATACTGAATTTATTAATACTACTATAAGTATTTTTGGAAGTTTGGATGTTATTCACAAATGTAAGAATGGTGATAAAGAAAATAACATTAGTGCAGCTTCTTTCCGTAATGATATTGCTCATAAAAATGGTTGGAATGAAACTCTTGATACTTCTGTTGATTTTATTAAACAAATAGATGATGTTTATAATCCTAATATTTTATTAGAGCGAGCTTGTAATTTCTTTAATATTGCAAAAGAAAGAAGAGATTTGCTTAGTGATAATGTTAATAAATTAGACATTATTGAAAAAATATGTAGAGATAATAAAGATAAACGTATTCTTATTGTTAGTAAAAATGGTACTTTTGCGGCTGAGATTACTAAATATTTAAACAACAAAGGTATTTCTTGTGGAAATTATCATGATTGTATTGATGATGCTCCTCTTGTTGATGATAATGGTATTCCTGTACTTTATAAGACTGGTGTTAATAAAGGCAAACCTCGTATTGTCGGTGCGCAATTCCAATCGTCTGCGAATGAGAAACGATTTAATAATAAAGCTATCAATGTATTATCTATAAAATGTTCGTCGAATGTGAAGCTAAAAATAGCTTGTGATGCAGTCATTCTGACTTCATGCTTATATGATAATATTATAGATGTAAAAACGAGATTTGCCAATGTTGAATTTGTTGGTATTCCTACAAAAGTGTATAGACTTTATACAAGTAATACTATTGAAAATGAAAAATTAAATACTGAAAAAGTCACTCCGACATTTACTATTATTAATGAAACAGAAAATAATATTGAGTATGATGAAAATTCTGGCAATATTATTTTGTAGTTTCATGTATTATTACTATATTTGCAGTGCATTAAGATATTAAACAAGCTCTTTGAAATGGTGCAAGAAACAGAAGAAACACAAGCTCATGTTGATGCTGAATCTCCTAATCAACATGAAGTTAAACATGAAGTTACGAAAGTAGATAACAATCATGGTCAACCTGTTATTAATGGTGGTCTTAATACCATCAATTTCTTCGATAGTAAACAACTTGTTGCTGCTGAGAATTTTCTCACTAAAGTAATGAGAAGTGAAAAAGGAGGAATTAAAAGTGTTAATGATGGTCTTGCTGTTCTAATGAGAGCGCAAGACTTAGGACTACCTTTTAGTACATGTATTGAACATATTCATGTTATCAATGGTAAAACTGGAGTTGATATTCATGTTATTAAAGCATTACTATCGAGGGCAGGAGTAAGTTGGAGATGTCTTAAAGATTATGCTCCTCTGTATGAATATACAGACGGTATTAATGTTTATGTTGATAATGCTTTTCCCGATTATGCAGTTAGATGTATATCTCAAAAAGAAGCTGAAGCTAAAGCTAAAGCTGATATTGAAAAAGGAATAAACGATTTTGTTTATATATATCCTGTTAAATGGTATCAAGATTTTAATGGAAATATATATAAGGATTATCAACTGAATACTAAACAATTTGGTATTGCTGTTAATCGTCAACATGCTAATGAGATTGCTAAAGCAGGTCGTAATCCTGTTTATAGAATTGCTAATAAGCCTGTTGATTACATTACTGAGTATGAGTTTACTCGTACTATTAATGGTAAAGAATTAACTGCTATTGGTAAGTTTACTTATAGTGAAGCTCTTACTGCTGATTTGTTTACTAAAGATACTTATAAAAAGTATCCTCGTATTCTTATTAGTCATAGAGCCTTTACCTATGGTGCAAGAGATATTGCATCAGATGTTATCTTTGGAGTTATGGAAACTACTGAACTTAAAATAGTTGCAGGTAGTGAACTTAATGATAAAGATGTTACTTCTATTGAGGATGCGGAAGTAATTGAAATATAAAATGCTATTCTCAATTTTACAACAAATATATTTATAAATTTTTAAAAAGTAATTATTATGAAAACAAATGGTTTGAAGTCAATGAGTTTCGGTTTTGCAGTTGTTAATGCTGGTCAGCGTAATGTATCAGTTGAGCCAGAAGTTATTGCAGTGTCTACTGAAGGTAATTTCCGTATTACTCCTCCTGTTTCTAAGGCACTTGGTGTTGGTAATGGTGAGTATGTAATGTTCCTCAACAATGTTGATAATATTGATGCTGCTATTGCTGCTAAGGCTCCTGAGGTTGTTGCTTTCTGTGAGGAGCAAGGTCTTGAGGTTGGTAGTGCTGAGGCTGCAATCGCAATTCACAAGGAGTTTGATATGTGGGCTATTGCTAAGGGTGTTATTGAGTATGACACTAAGGGTAATCAGAAGACTACTACCGAACGTCTTACTAAGAATGATAAGACTAAGTTTGTTTCACAGAACTTTGAGGATATGCTTGCTGCTGCTATGGAGCAGGCTAATGATGAAGTTAAGGATGCTCTTACTCGTGAGGGTATTTCTCGTGAAGAGCAGATTGATATTCTGACTGCTTTTGTTACTCCTCGTGAGCTTCCTAAGTATAAGGGTTCTAAGGTTGCAAATCCTGCCGGTCTTACAGGTGTTGGTACTTCTTTGAACTTTACTGATAGCAATGTTTGGAAGCAGCTTAAGGCTGATATGGGCGACGATGCTACTAAGTTCAATCGTATCTTTGCTGTTGATGTAGAGGAACTTCAGGATATTGAGCTTTCTAATGGTTATGACACTGTTAGTGTTAAGGCTCTTGTTCTTGGCGATTATACCGATAAAGAGCCAGCTCGTATTGGTAAGGGTTCTGAGGAATAATCTCATTTCAAAGTAGTTTGCCAAGTCGGAGATATAGTTAGTAATAATTGTATCTCCGACTTTATTGTATAATTTAACGTTAAATTTTTAATTAAAGTTTTTATGACAACTGAAAATGTAAATGCAGCACAAGCTGCCGCAGAGAATGCTAATGTAGAAGCAGTTAAGAAAGTAGTTCGTAGAGGTTTGGGTAGTGCTCGTGGTACTACTCGTCTTAAATTTACTCATGAGCTTGCTAAGCAGAATGGTTTGTTTATAGCACATCTTGAAAGTGTTGCTGTTTCTACTATTCACATCGGTGAAGATAAGACAGGAATGCCTTCATTTAATGGTCTTGATATTCCTAAGCTTTCTCTTACATTTGCTTCTAATGAAGCAGAGCCTGCTAAGCGTCATTATGTAACTCTTTCATTTAATGCTGTTGAGTCTAATGCTGAAACTATTCCTGGAGGTAATAAGGAATGGACAGTTAATTCTGTATTTGATTGGCTTAAGCATGTTCTTAATGTTTATGTTCTTAAAGGACGTGAACTTAATGAAGAAGAGGAATCAGCTTTGTCTTTGTCTTATGAAGATTTTAATGAAGATGGAGAATATGTTCCTGTTGAGCCAGAAACAGTTATTGCTGGTTGGAAGACTCTATTCGAAAACTTTGAGAATATTATGAATAGAGGTAATGATGGTGCTCCTTATTATAAGACTAAGGATGGTAAGGCTATTACTGTTTGGATTAAGCTTCTTCGTTATATTAAGGCTGGTAAGAATGGTTGGCGTGTTGTTAGCAATGGTGACCTTACATTCCCTGCTTTTGTAGGAGAAGGATGTATTGAAGTATTTAAGCAGAATACTCCTGCATCTATTCGTATTGACAGTGTTAAAGAAGCTATTATTCCTATGAACATTGAGAAGCCTAAGGCTCCTAATATGCCAGCTAATCCTATGGGTGCTGCTTCTGTTATTGGTGCTGGTATTCCTGTTGGAGACCCAATGATGGCTAACGCTGGATTTGGTAATATTGCTGCTGAAGCTGCTGAAGATGTACCATTCTAAGCATTAAGTTAAACTTAGTGTGATATATCATTTTATTGGGTTTGCTACGTAGAGTTTTCTTCGTGGTGAACCCAATTTTTTTTATACACATTATGGGAAGAAACATAAACTCTACTAAACTTACAAAAGAATATATTCTTAGTAAGGTGAGTCAAATTACTATTTTTAGTACTTATTTAAATCTTTCTGATAAGATTATTCAATATTGTATTGATAGTGGAGAATTAATATGTTCTCCTATTAGAGATGATGTTCATCCTACATGTGGGTTTCGTTATGATAAGAAAGGTAAGCTTAAATTTAGAGATTTTGCTGGATATTTTTGGGGAGACGCTTTCGATGTTGTAGCTCTTGTTATAGCTAATATGTATAATAAGAATTATGACGTTTCTAATAAAGAAGATTTTATTAAAATACTTAGACATATTACTTTTACTTTCAGAAAGATATTTTATGGTAAAGAGCAAGATATTAATCTTATTAATGATATAAATAATACTGTTATTAATCTTAAAAATAAAAAGCCTATTATTGAAATTGTTGTTCGAGAATGGAATTTACAAGATGAAGAATATTGGAAACAATTTGGTGTTCCATTGCAACATCTTAATATTAATTTTGTATATCCTATAGAACAATATTATATTAATAGGAATGTTAATCCTGAGCCTAAATATTATTATAAAACTTCTGACCCTTGTTATGGTTATAATTTAGGTAAAGATAGAAAAGGTATTTATAGTATTAAACTTTATTTTCCTAAAAGAGGAAAAGGTACTACTCGATTTATAACTAATTGTAATCATCTTGAAGGTATTTATAATCTTGATAGGGCTGATTATAATATTATTGTTATTACTAAATCTACAAAAGATAGATTAAGTCTTGGAGCGACTATTAATAGAATACTATACCTCTACGGGGGATTAAGTATAGGCATTATTAATATTCCTCATGAAACTTATCGTCTTCGTCAAAATGAATTTGATTGGCTTTGTAGTAAACTTGCTGTTGATGGAAAAATTGTATCTCTTATGGATAATGATATTACTGGTATATATGAAGCTATTTGGTTAAGAAATAATTATCATATTGAGCCTTTTCTTATTCCAAAACAATATAATGCTAAAGATTTTGCTGAACTTGTTTGTAATAATAAAATAGAAGTTGTTGGTAAACTTTTAATAAAAACAATTAATTATTTAATGAATTATGGAAAAGACAATAAACCTATTGGGAATAAGAGAGAGGATAGTTCTTTGCCATTCTAATGCCATTAGAGGTAAGTCTATTCCTATTTATATGGAAGCTATTAGTGCGGAAGAAGAAAAACGCATTGATAATTCTAAGAAATATTATGATAATATTCGTTGGAAACGACCCGATGGTTCTGTTGTAGATGCTAAAGACATTTATCTTTATGGCGAAGTAGATGTCGATAAAGAAGAAGACATTAATTATATTGTCAAATATAATCTTATAGATGATGATAATAATTGGATGTATTCTAATTTTGATTATGATACTGGAACTTGTACTACTATTAATAGAAAATGTAAAACATTTCCTACTTGGGATGCTCTTACATGGTTTCTTTATAATTATGTTCTTATTGGTAAGCCTCAATGTATTATTATTTATAAAAACCCTATAACAGTTAAGAAATGAATACAAGAGATTATGATATTGCTCGTTATCTTGTACAATATGAGATAAATGGTGAAGTACGTGATGCTGCTGCAACTTATGATTATAAGGATGCAAAAAAGATGTATGATAGTATTATTGCAAAATATAATAAACTTAATACACCTATTAAAGCACGTATTCATGATTATTTCAAAGAAGCGGATATAGAAACTTATGACACTGAATCTGAAATTTGTTAATCCAATTAATGATAAAGATGAAGAATTAATTGTTAAATATCCATTAGTTGACGCAAGTTATTATAAATATCTTAAACCATTTTATAATGATGATGATATTTGTAAGATACTTAATGATTTGCTAAATGTATTAGATTGTACTGTTGTTACTAAGATTGGAAGAGTTTGTACTACATCTGCATTTATTTATGAAGATAGACTTTCTTCTTATTATTACTATTTAAGTCATATTGTTAATCAGTTATTATATAATAAATACATTGATAAACTTATTAATAGACATGTGGATAATATTATTTTTGAAAGTACTTATATTCCTGTTGGAACTATTCCTATTAAAATTAAACATAAACGTAATAAGAAAGCTCCTAAAGGATTTGTTAAACATGTGACAAAAGATTTAATTACTGGTGAAGATATTTACTTTTATAATAATGATAGAACTGGTGAAGAAATTCGTAGCACAAACCCTAATTTACTTGATACTCTTAATAAACCTAAAAAGAAAAGAGTTGGTGTTCCTATTAGTGCTATGACATGGAATTTTAATATTGCTAAAACTACTGATGATAAAAATAAATAATGTATGTTAGATTTTAATTATCAATTAGGTTATTATCGTAGAAATAATTTTGGTCAGCCTTGTATATGGTATGCAAGACCGTTTGATGATGATTCTATTATCGTTTATCATGGTATTGTGGGCAAAACTATTACAAGTGAAATTATACATATTCATCGTAAGACTGTTGACGAAATTAAATCTCGTGTTAACGCTAAAAGAAAAACTGGATATAAACTTCTAAGTGAACTTAAAGATAATGTTTCTTTGCCCGTAGAGAGAGAATTGTTGTCTTATCTTGATACTTATCTTCCTCAATATCGTACTACTGCCGATGGAACATTACTTCCTATGCTTGCAAAAGTTTATGATAATGCTAATAATAAACTTTTCAATAAAGTTCCTTGTTGGTATGGTCAATGGAAGATTAATGGACTTAGATGTTTTGTTAGTGCTGAAGTTAATCATAATGATTTCTTTAAGCCTATTGCTCTTAAATTCCAAAGTAGAGAAGGTACTTATTGGAATAGTTTAACATATCTTGAAGATTATCTTCTTAGTGTGTTAGATAAACAACTTCTTAATAAAATGGTTGAAGAACATTACATACTTGATGGAGAATTATATCTTCCTAATCATACTGTAAATGAAATTAATCATTTTGTTAAAGATGCTAAATGTACTGAAAATAAACTTCTTCAATATTGGTGTTATGATATTGCTATAGATGATTTTTCTCAAGCAGATAGATTGAATTATATTCAAAATATGCAAAGTAAGTATGTTAAGACGTTTGAAAGTAAGAATGAACATCTTAATAATACTGAGAGATTAGTTATTCTTCCTGTTTATACTATCACCAATGATGCTCGTGCAACTTTAAATCGTAATGAATTTATTGATTTAGGATTTGAGGGACTTATTATGCGTAATCCTATTGCTGAATATCAATATGGTAAACGTCAACTTGGTACTATGGTTAAATATAAACGTAGTACTGATGGTAAATTTACTATTCTTGATATTTATCCTGAAGGTATTAAACGTAAGAATATTCCTTTATTTCTTTTAAAGAATGATATAAATGATGCTACTTTTGAAGTTCATATTGGAGGAAGTCAAGATTATCAAAGTACATTTTTGAGTGAAGATAAGAAACGTGCTACTATTGGAAAACAAATGTATGTTGAATATGGTGAACGAAGTGGTGTAAATCAAGTGCCATTTCATGTGAAAGATACGTTTCTATTATGACGGTTGTTAAATACGAACTTATTAGAAGAATTACTGATAAAGATATGCCTTATCTACAAAAAGGACATATTATTATTATTCCTAATATTAGAAAACAATATAAATACTATTTGGAAGTTAGAAGATATAATCCTGATATTAAAGATTATGAATATTTTCTTTTACTTGGAGAAAATAAATTTGATATTAATTGTAATACTTGTAAAATTGACAAACTGGGTAGACTTGTCATTTATTGTAGTAATGAACTTAGAGATATTATGCTTAAAGTTATTAATACTGATACTACTTTTAACTTTGATTATTGCGAAAGTGAGAATGAATACGACGTATGGCAAATAAGCTAATTTAGCTGTTTTTAGCTACATACTTTCATAGTATAGTTGACTTGATTAACTATATCAGTATGAAAATATGTAGCTATTTTTAGCTTCAATAATATTTAATATTTTTCTGTAAAAAGTTAGTTATTTCAAATAAATTTTGTATCTTTAGATATGAAAAGTTATATTATTGGTATTGCTGGAACTAAAGGTTCTGGTAAAGATACAGTTGCAAATATGATTAATTATATATTTGCTAAAGGAGTTACTAATGCTACTTATGCTAATTATGTACTTATGGCTAAAAAGACACAATATACTAAAAGTGATAGAATTATTCACTTTGCTGATATTCCTAAACAAATTATATCTTTAATGTTTGGTATTCCTGTTAGTAAACTTAATGATAGAAAATATAAAGACGAAATGTTCTATAATCTTAATAGTGGAACATTTTTAGAACCAATGACTGTTGCTTTAGATGTTATTAAAGATAGTAAATATGCTATTATTGATATTGATTATCTTAAATCTTATAGTCTTGCAAAAGCTATTAAATATAATATTGGAAAGATTCCTATTATTAAGATTCGTACTTTATTACAATATATAGGCACTGAAATTGGTCGTAAACAATTATCTGATGATATTTGGGTTAAAAGATGTATAGCAAATGCTGTAGATGTTGCAGAAGCAAGAAGATTATGTATTATTGCTGATGTTAGATTTGCAAATGAAGCTAATGCAATCTCAAATATAAGTAATGATTCCCTCTACGGGGGAGTTATTGTATTAAAACGCAATATTAACGATAGTTGTGAACATGAGTCTGAAAATATAGATTTTACTGGTGATTTTGAGATAGTTAACTCTGGAACTTTAATGAACTTGTTTTATGCAGTTCTTGATATATGTCAAAAAATAATTTAATTTAAAGTTATGTATGTATTTCAACCTTCTGTTACAAGATGGATTCAAGGTAATGGACTAGAACCTCTTTGGGAGCATATTGCAAGATGTGCTCGAGTTTGTTATCAAACTAAAGAAAAAGAAAATGAAAGTGGTTCAGATTTTGTAGATAGAGTTATTTTTAGAAATCTTTCTTATGATGAGATTGCTAAAGATAAAGATTTACAAAATAAACTTCATCTTAGTGTTCTTGAACATGGTACTGTTTATTTGAAGTTTAATTCAAGTGTTCCTGATTTTACAGAACTTTTTGAGTTTTATATTGCTAATGAATATAGTAAAATTCTTAATGTAGAACATGATTATTATGTCACTACTAATATGAGGGTTATTATTGAGAATGATAGAATGTCTGATATGCAATATGCTTGTGATTATACTATTTATCATGAACCTCGTATTACTTATAGTATTGTTACTAATATTGGTGCTATTAGAGATATAAATAGACATCGTGTACATTCTATTAGTGAAGAAAGTACAAGATATTGTAGATATACAAGTCCTAAATTTGGTGAAGGTCTTACTTTTGTTAATCTTCCTTGGATAGATTATGAAAATATTAATATGCATGTTCCTAATGAAGTTTATGTTCATGAAGATGGAGAAATTTCTGAACATATTACTAAATGGTGGGATGATTTAGATTGGTATTTTTATTGTCTTGAAGTTATTGAAATTACTTATAAGAAACTTATTTCTTTAGGTTGGACTGCTCAACAGGCAAGTAATGTTCTTCCGTTTGCTACTAAGACACAAAGTGTTCATACTGCTTTTTTAAGTGATTGGGAGCATTTTATAAAATTAAGATGTGATGAAATTAGTGGTAAAGTTAGACCTGAAGTTAAAGTTATTGCTGATAATATTAAATCTAATATAAATTTTATAAAAGAACATAATGATTATGAAAAGAAAAAATTTAAAGAAATGGGTAAAGAAGGTTAAACTTCAAGAAGAAAGAAATATTCTTGATAATTATCTTATTAATCCTATTGTATTGCAAAAAGTAATTTCTGAAAGTAATCTTTGTAAACATGCTATTAGAGAATTTAGTATTGCTAATTTTGATAAAGATAGCTATGCTTCAATGTTTGCTAAAGATGTGATGGAACTACTTGCTGTATTGTCATATCAAGGTCATACTAATCATAGTATTTCTTATGCTCTTAAATTATTTAATTCTCTTGCTAAATATGAAGTTCTTACTCCACTTACTTTAAGTGATGATGAATTTGAAAAAGATAGTAAAGACCCTACCTGTAATAGTAGACAGAATCTTCGCAAATCTTCTATATTCAAAAAAGCTGATGGTACTATTATAGATATTGATGCTTTTACTAAAATGCCTACAGGAACATATCGTTTTGATACTAAACAATGGGAAGAAAATAATAGTAAGATATGTTGGATAGGAGGAGGACTATATGAACATAAAGATAATATTCTTACTGGTCGTTACTTTAATAGATGTGCTGTAAAAGTTGACGAAAATGGAACATATACTCCTAAAGAGAAAGTTACTATTCCTTGTATTGAAGTAGAAGTAGATAAAGGAGATTGGATGATGTGTGTTTCTAAAGATGAGAATAGACTTAAAATTCTTGATAAGCAATATAATATTCTTTGGGAAACAGAAGAAAAACTTAAAGGTATTAATGTTACTGATTGTGAAACTCTTTTAAGATTAAATGTATGAAAAATATAGAAGATAAAGCTTTTCAAGCTTTTATTGATAATGATGCTCTTTGTCAACACACTATTAATGAATTAAATGCTGCTGGATATTTTAGAACTAATGATAGTTACTATAGAAATATGGCTAATAGAATAATTAAATCTGTAGCTATGTATTCTTTACAATCTCGTACTTGTGTTGACGAACGAGAAATTGAATTAATTAAAATGCTTTCTCTTGGAGAATATATTACTCCTCTTACTCTTAAGAATGATGAATTTAGTTCTATTATTAAAGATGGTTCTTTTGTTAATAAAAGATGTAATCATATTAAATTAGATAAAAATAGTAGAATTTTTAATGAAAAAGCATTTGATGTTGTTTATCGCCATATTTATTATTATAAATCTGGCATTTGGAATGATGGTAAAAAGTTTGTTATTGGTCATGCTACTAAATTGATAGAAATTGATGCTAATAATATTTGTACAGGCAGAATATTAAATAGATGTTATCTTAAAGATAATGAAATAAAACATCATAGTTATTTTCCTAAACGTCCTATTAATATTTCTGTCATTGCTACAAAGTATTCTGATGATATAGTTTATTATGTTAAACTTGGTGAAACAGGTCTTGATGTAATAGATAATATTTATGATATACTCTGGACAAATAGTGCTACTATTAAAGATAAAATGCTTACTAAATTAGATTATTCTACAATAACTCGTGCGTTTAAAACAATACAAAATAAAATTAATAAATAAATAAAAGTTATGGCAAGTCTATATAATATTTCCAGTGAAATTCTTCGTATTTTTGAAAACGTTGAAAACAATGAAGGTGAAATCACTGATGAAGAATATAATTCCCTTGTTATTAAACAAGAAGAATTAAAAACAAAACTCGATTGCTATGTAAAAGCTGTTAAAGAGTTTAATGCGAGTGCTGCTTTCTGTAAAACTGAAAAGAAGTCTATTGATGATAGAAAGAAAGTCTATGAAAATAGAGTTCTTCGTCTAAAGAAAGCTATGCTCGATGCCGTTAATAATTTTGGTGAACTTGGCAAGAATAATAAGTTTATTGAACTTGAATCTTGTCGTCTTTATACAAAAGCAAGTACTGCTGTTAATGTGGATGAAGATAGAGTTAATCTATTTATGACTTATTTTGAAAAGTTCCTTCGTGAAGTTGTAAATGGAGATGTACTTTATACTGGCGAAGATGTTGACCTACAAGGCATACTTGATGTTATTAACGCTAATATTAAAGCAGAACAAGAATATGGTTTTGTTCCATTTACTTTAAATGATTTAACTACATTTAAGATTGGAATTAAATCTACTGCTACAATTTATGAACTATTTAGAAGTCATAAAGATGCTATATTGGAATATGCACATAATCCTTTTACTGCTGAAATAAGTAATGAAACAGCAAAAGAAGATTGGAAAACAATCATTACTGTTGCTGATGAACAAGGTACTGCTAAACCAACTATGGCTGAGTTAGTTAAAAATGAAAGTTTGATTATTAAATAAATCATAATGGAAAATCCTTTTATTATTGATGTTAATGATAATGGTCTTTCTATAAAGTTTAAGACAGAAGCTAATATTAAATTAGCTTCTGTTAAAAACAAAGAAAAAAGAGAGACTTTAAAGATGAAATATCAAGAAGTTCTTCATGTCATTAAAGCTATAGAATATAATGAACCTCAAAGTTTTGAAGACGTTGATTTTATTCTTGAAGTAATAAGTGTTTTAACTCATCATGGAATACTTAGTCCTTTAACTTTATTTGATGATGAGTTTGAATCTATTGACTTTGAAGGACATTTTGTCAACAAACGGTATTCTTATATTCGTCGTTCTAAAACTACTGGATTAACATATAATACTAATGCATTTAATTGTTTTATTCGTGCTGCGTATGATGAACAAGAAAATGAGCAAATGGAATGTATAAAAACTACTATTGGTAGTAGACGTTTATATATTTCTAAAGGTGGAATTATTACTGGAGCTTATATAGAGGATTGCGTTATACCTTCTTCTGTTGTTGCAAACCATGAATATTCTGTACAAGAACCTATTGTGATACCTGTATGTAAAATTATCGATAATAGAGAAGTTATATATGTGGTCGACCATCGTTGTCCTCAACTTAAAACGCTTGCTGAAAAATATGTTAATCCTATACAGATTGATACTGAAATTAAAAATAAACATTATAATCTTCGTAAATATAAAAAACTTAATAAAGTATGAGCTACGCTGTAAAAGGTGCTCCTTTTAGATATAGAGGAGCTGTTAATGTTGAAAATTGTAAGACTGCTGCTGACGTAATGTTAGCAGCAGGTCTTGATTGGAATGTTGCTAAGTGTGAACTTGTGGCTAAAATGCCAGCAATAAGTGATAACCCACAAATTGGTGCATTTGTTAGAGGAGATTCTATGTATCGTGAATGTCCTAATGCTTTTGCAACATATCGTACAGACCATAATATTCCTTTAGGAATTGTTAAAGAAAGATATACTCCTGTACAGAATATGGAAGCATTTAATTTCTTTAATGATGCTATTGGTAAAGATAAAGCTATTTGGCAAACTGCTGGATTTTTTGGTAATGGAGAACGTATATTTGTTAGTGCTAAGCTTCCTAAGAATATTCTTGTTAAAGGAGACCCAGTAGAAAATTATCTTGTTTTTACTACTTCTCATGATGGTAGTAGTGGAGTTAAAATATTATTTACTCCTATTAGAGTTATTTGTCAAAATACTCTTAATGCTGCTATACGAAATGCTACTAATTATGTCAGCTTTAGACATACTAAGTCTGTTCATGGTAATCTTGATATTGCTGCAGAAATTCTTGGCATTTGTGATAATCAAATTAAATTCTTAAATGAACAATATAATATTTTAAGAAATACTGAAATATCTGAAAAAGATGCTCAACAAGTATTTGGAAATATTATTCTTACTGAAGGAGAGCTTGATAATCTAAAGCAAACTGGTCATACTGTTCAACAAATTATTCATAGAGATTGGGGCGCTATACAAGATAGTGGTATCTCAATGAAGAAAGTTAATGTACTTTCTGAAATGAACAATTATTATTATAATGGTGTTGGTCAACGTGAAATTCTTGATACTAAATGGGGCGTATATAATGCTGTTACTGGATATTATTCTAATATTGACAATAGTGAAGGAACTAAACGTATGGATTCTTTACTATATGGAGATAAATCTCGTAAAATAGAATTAACAGGTAAACTTTTATTAGTTGCATAAATGGAAATAACAAGTAAAAAACAAACAGTTACGACTTCTGGTGAAAAAGTTGTTGTTAAGATTAAGAAACTTGTAGATAATGCTGTAATTCCTTTTTATGCTCATGACGGAGATATGGGTATGGATTTAGTTGCTACAAGCATGGAGTATGATGAAAAGCATGATTATATTGTTTATCATACAGGTATTGCTGTAGAGATTCCTAAAGGATATGGAATGGCTTTGTTCCCAAGAAGTTCTAACAGAGACACAGATGCTTATATGACAAATCATGTAGGTATTATTGATTCTGGTTATCGTGGAGAAATTCTTGCATGTTTTAAGAATAGAACTTCTGCGCATTCTATTCAACTTTTTAATAAAGCTGCTTTTGCTGTTAATAGTATTCTTTCTCGTCTTGGATTAAAGAATCTTCAAATTCCTCTTAATGCAACAGAATTAGAATTTCCTTATCATCCTGAAGATAAGATTGGACAACTTGTTGTCTTCCCTTATCCTACAGTAGAGTTTGAAGAGGTAGATGAACTTTCTTCTTCTGAACGTGGAACACACGGTCATGGTAGTACAGGTAAAACAATAAACGAATAAATAATTATGAAAGGTATTATAGTTCAATGTATAGACCTTGAGCCAGCAACTGCGGCTAAGGCTAAAGAAATGGAGATTCTTCATATTGATTTAGGAGATACTCCTGGTTATATTGCAACAGATTCTCTTGGTAGAAAGAGTTGGGTAAGTGGAGATGCTGTTCTAAACAATTATTTTATTATAAATAATGATGACTCTATTACTAAAGAAGACGTAGAACGCTTTATTTGGAACTTTAAAGCAGGAACTGTTGGTAAGAAAACAACAATAGCTACTGCAACTACTCTTACAGGTTATGAAGTTACCAAAACAAGTGCTTGTGTTAATCCTAAAAACTATGATATTGAGATAGGCAAAGATATTGCTTATAGCAGTATTGTTGATGAAATTTGGGAAAAACTTGGTTTTGTGCTTCAGTGGGCTATTAATGGAGTTAATCCAAGTAAGACTAAGAATGAAGAATAAGTTGTTTCTCTACGGGCAAGTAGACGTATGCTTACGTTAAATCCCCCGTAGAGGGCTGACTAATGTTTTATCTCTAAATTATATTATAAATGATAACGATTGGAATTATATTAATATTATTGTTGGTTACATTGGTGTTAATGTTGTGCGGACAAACAATAAAGCTAAGAGAGCTGCAAGACAAACTTGCACTACAAGCTAAACTTATTGATAAAATAAGTTCTGATGTTAAAGTTATATCAGAAGATATTTCTGACATTAAGAAGAATATTTATCATTGTAAACAACAAGGTGGTGTTATTAAAAGACTTTATGCTACTATGGCTAATGTTGATAATCATCTTAGACTTATATTTAAAAGTTTAGCTGATAATAGCTCTAAGGCGAAAGAGATACAATATCCAATAAAGCGTAAGCATGGCAAGAAGTTTTAGCTTATATAGCTAAAAATAGCTTTTAAATCAAAAGTTTAGTACTAACTATACTATTGCATCCAAGTATAGTTTAAATCATCTCTAATAAGAAAAGGCTCAAGAGGCAGGGTAAAACCTGTTTCTTGAGCCTTTTTTTTATAAGTACTTATAACACATTAATCATTTAATGTTTCACCAAGTTTTCTACCAATATTAATTCCAATTTGGCTTTCACCAATCTTATAATATTGATTATTACGAGTAATAAGTTGTATTCTATCATAAGGACGAACTCCAGGAATATTACGTCTAAGAAGTACTTCAAGTTTATTCTTATGAGCATATTGACCAGTTTGATATTCAGGATTATAATTAGGGTCAAACAATGCTTGTGGAATTAGAACAGCAGCTTTAATAAAATCACTTGGACCATTAGCAGAAGCAATAGGACTACTCCAAGTAGTTTTAGCTTCACTTATTAATCCAGCAGGATTATACATTGTAGTTTCACTATATAATCTATCAGCAAGATATAATAGAGATGATTTAAAACCATCATCTTTAATATCATCGTCATCCCAAGTACCATACATAGCCATAACAAATAGTACAGCAGACAAAATAGCAGCACTTTCAGCAAATGTTCTTCTAATATTTGCTCTTTCACTTTCAGAAAGATTATTCCAATTAAATGTGAAATTTTGAATAGCACTAAGACCAGAAGTAATAGCTGTTTGTACAGAAGCAAGTGCTATATTACTACCATCGGCATTTGCTTTATCTTTAGCACGAGATTTAAAATCAACAAATTCAGTACCAAGAAAATCAATTAGAGTTTGATAAGCTCCTCGCTCATTACTTCCTCTTGTTTCAGAATAATAGCCTTTTCTACGCCAACGTTTCATAATACCAGTATAAAGATGTTTATGATATTGCATAACAAGACTACCCCACCAAGTATTTTCTATTTTAGCAGCACCATTCTTATCATATACACCATGTATCTTTTTATTAACTTGAATAACTTTTTCTCTAAATTCTCCAATAAGTTGTTCAAGACCACCAATAGTATTTGTTTTATCTTCACCAACTTTTTCATTAAAGTATTTAATAGCCTCGTCAGTAAGTTTAACATGACCATTATTAAAAGCATAAAGACTTTCTATAGTTCTATTTTTATTAAATTCAGTATTAGCATCTTTAAGCATTTCTTTACGCTTCTTATGATATTCTTTACCTATTTGTTTGTACATCTCTTCACTTGTAGTACGAATACTTTGTAAAAAGTTTCTATTAATATCTCTTCTTCCAGTAATAATATCATATTTACCTTTAATATCATATTTAAGATTATCTCTATACAGATTATAATGCTTTAATAAATTATCATATTTAGCAAGAACTTCTTGCATTGCTTTCTTTTCAATATCACGAGAATAATCTTTAAAATCTCCAATACGCATATTACCATCACTATCTTGATATAGTCTATTAGATTTAAGCATAGCGAGAAGAACAGTATTTTGCATATAATGTTCACCCATAGATTGCATACTATAAGTAAAATTACGAGCACGTTTAAGATATTTATCAAGATTATTACTTCCTTCTCCATATTGAAGTATAGCATCAAAATCTACAACATTGAAATCTTTAATAAATGCAGAAGTAATATCAGTAGAATCTTCAGAATAAAGCTTAGCAATAATACTTGGTAAAGATTTAGCATATTCTAATTGAGCATCTTTAATCTCTTTAAAACCAAAGTATTCTTTAGCAAATTCTTCCATAGCAATATTAACTTTACCAGTAGTAACATTAGCAACACCACCATATACATTGAATACCATATATTTAGCACTCGTTAAATTCTGTAAGAAGTTAGCAACTCTTCTTTGAACATTATTTTCATGATATTGCTCAAAAAGAATACGACGAGTAAAATTATGAAGTAAATCGGCAGTAGTCTTTTGTTCAGTAGTTCTATAAATAGTATCATCTTTAGTTGAACGCTCTGCATCTTTAGACAAACGTTTATTAAAGATACCTTTAGTCATATAAGCTCTATTCTTTCTAAGGTCTTCAAGAAGCAAATATAAATAAGGTTTAGCATTTTGTCGAGAATTAAATATAGTAGCATTATGAACAAAATGTTCCATTACTTCTTTCCAGTCTCTATTAATATTAGCTTTATCTATTGCTTCATTTTGCTTTTTAATTTCTTCATTTTGTTTACGAACATCTTCAAGTTTCTTTTTATATTCTTCTTCCTTCATAGAACCTCTTTGAGGAATAGGAATATATTCTCTTGTACCTTTAGCCTTAATAAGAGTAAGCATTTTCATTTCAGCTTCTTTATCATGTGAGTAATCAACTTCATCTTTAAAAGTATCAGATTCAGCACCACTTCTAACACTAATACCAAATAGACCTCCTATTTGTTCAGCAGCCCAAAGAGCATTAACTTGTTGTTTACGTTCTCTTGGAAGATAACCTTTATTAACAAATTGACGTCCTTGATAAGTAGTAGCATATTTGTTAAGAGTTTCAACCCATAAATCTCTCATTTTACGTTCTTTATCAGAAAGTTTAATATTAGAATCATATTTAGGATTACCTTTTTTATAATTATTAGTAAGTTCTTTATAATTCTTATTAATATATTCTTCTTTAACAGAACTTTCAACATTTTGACCAGTAGCAATATATTCTACACCAGCATCAAGACTACTACCAGGAATAGCTCTCATTTCAGTCCATATATTAAGAGGTTTATATCTATGAGTAAAAGAATCATAAATATGATTTGCATAAAACCATTTGTCATAAGCTTCTTGTCCTTGTGCTAAAGCAGCTTTCTTAGCCTCTTCATAATATTCAGTAGTTTCAAATTCAATATTATCATTAATAAAGTTTCGAGCAGCAGTTCTATCTTCATCAATCAAACTTTCATCAAGAATATCAATATATCCAAATAAATTATAATTAGGAACATATTTTCCTTCAGCATTTACTTCATTAATAATTTGAACAAATTGAGCACCTTGTTTAGTATTCATTAATTTTGTTCTATAATAGTTCATAGCATCATTATAAGCAGCATTATCAATAGCTTCAGTAACAAACTTACTTTCAAACTTATGGTCATAATTAGTTTGAATGGCTCTTAATTCTTTATAATACTTAATAAGTGCAACACGGTCTTCATCGGTAACAACATTATCATTAAATAGTATAGAATAATCAAGTCTTCCAGTATTTTTATCAACACATTTACTAAGTATAGAATTAATCTTTTGATTTATCTCCCATTTACGTTTAGTAGTTTCAGAAGGAGCTTTCTTATGTTTAATAGGATGACCGAGAGGGCGTTTAACACGAACATCTTTTATAAGAATAGATTCGCCAAGACCATCATTATACATATTAGTAGTAGCTTGCTCTTCATCTGATTTGAATAATGCAAGTTGAGCATCAGTAAGTTTTCGAGGGTCAAGTCTTCCATATTCATCAAATACATCTGCTCCCATATTATGAAGACCAGATATACGAGATTTATCGATACGAGAACTTCTATTAGTAAGTATTTTAAATGCTTGTTTAACCTTATCATCACCTTCTTTACCAAAACTTATTCTACCATTAGTACGAATCCAATTATAGGCTTCTCTATAAGTAGTATTTTGAAGTTTTTCTTCAAGACTATATTCAGGATGTTTATTATTATAAGCAGTAATAAAACTCTTATATCTTTCATAATCTTCAGCAAAACCTTCATATTCTTGTCTATCAAAATATTTCTCATAACGTTCACGACGTTCTTGATAATAAAGATTAATATAAGCAGCAGCAGTCTTAGCATCTTTACTCTTTTCTTCAGAACCAGTATTTCTAAGCCATTGCATCTTTTGTTTAATTTCAGACTTTCTCTTTTTAGTTTCTTCTTCAGTTTCAGTAATTTCAATATCTGGATTATTCAGCTGACTTGCAAGCATAGCAAATTGAACATAATAATCTCCAGCATTTTTAAGAACTTCTTCTCTTGCAGCAATATCTTCTTTATAATAATCATCTACGATTCTTTGATTAGTATTTTCATAATAGAATTTATCACGAGCCAAACTTACTTCAAGATATTCTCTAAATTTTTGAACACTTTCGTATTTATGCTTACGAGCTTCATTTAAATCATCAATAACTTTTTGTTTATCTTCAAGGAATTTTTGATTAAAATCATCTCTAATACGACCATTCTCACTATCAATAAATTTATTATAATCAAGTTCTCCAGGTTCTTTTTCTATTTCCTCAACATCTTTTTTCCAGTTTTCTACATTTTGTTTAGCATCAAAAAGTTCAGCTTTGCTAAACGTTCCCATAACATGTTTAAGAACAACTTGAACTTGTGGATTAGCAATATCTGTTGGGTCAGCAAACCAAGAATCAATAGTACCTAAATCTCCAAATGCTTCACGAAGCTGCATAATATTATCAACAATAGCAGGATTAGTAGAATATTTAGCCATATAAATATTAAATATCTTTTTCATTCCATCAGCAAGCTTTTTATTTTGTCTAACAGAATTAATACTATTAATAATACTTTCTATATCATTTTTAGTATCAAGATTATCAGTAGTTAAATCCAAACTAAATATATCAATAATACGATTACCAAAAGTAACACCATCAAGAAGTATTTTAGCAACAGTTGGGAATAATTCATCATGGTCTTTAAGAGCTTCATAAAATCTATCTTCATCCATAGAATAATCAATACCTTCAATATTAAATTTATTAAGTCTATTTATAATACCGTTAGCAGCAGATTTATAATATCTTGCAGCAGCATGATAAATGTCTTCTCTGTTCTCTTTAAGAGATTCACGACTTTCAGTATCTATTTTATTACGATTAATAGTATTCATAAAAGAATTAGCAATAGGAGAAGAATACTTACGAGCCATATATCTAATTTCATTAATAATAGAAGATGATACAATGTCAACATCTCTACGGGGGAGTACGTCCAAACTATTTTTATCAATATCTACAAGCAAATCAGTATTGGCATCCATAATATTTTTATTAGCAGTTTCAGTATCAATATTAGCTTTTGTTATCTTATAAATAATAGATTTATCAATAATATCTTGACTGTCTTCAATATCAGAAATAATAGATTCATATTTACTATCATAATCTTTTCCACTATTCTTAAGTTGAATATTATGTCTAATCCAAGAAGCTAATTCAGGAGTAACTTTAACAGGAGTAATTTCAACAGCCATAACATTTTCACCAACTGTTATTAATTGTGTTGTTTTATGAGTAATATAATTTCTTAATTGTCTATTATTATTAATAATATAATTAGCCTCATTTTCAGTAAATAATGCACTATTATAAATATGAGAAATATCATAAATTAATTTATTTACACCACCTTTAAGATAAACATCTTCTTGTTCTTGCAAGTAATTAATCAGTTGATATTCTTGAACAGTATCATTAAATTCATATTTAAATTTACCAACAGGTTGAATAATAGTTTTAGCTTGTTCTCCTTGATTTAAATCACGAATAACTTCATAATAATAAGAAACATCATTAACTTGATTATACTTTTGATTATAAGAAATATCATAAGATTCATAAGAATCAAGTTTATTTAATGGAATAAAATAATATTTTTGATAACCATTTTCAGTTTTACCATAACCAGCAATTTTATATAATCTGGAAACTATAGTTTTAGGATTTTGATAATTTATTTTAATATAACCATTAGTATTTGCTCTTGTGTTAGCAATAAATTTTAAAATTGCCCAATTATCAATATTTGCATCAATAACAATCATTCTATCAGGTCTTGTATAAGTGGCAAGATTAGCAATAAAAGAACTATCAGATTCAGTATTATAAGTAACTTCTTTAATCATATTAGAATGACTTCTCATGAAAATATCAACAAACTTATTATATTCATTAATATCATTCATTTTATTAGTAAAACTCTGAACATCATTTATTATTTTAGAAATAATATCTAATCCTCCATCACTATTATCAGAATACAATATAGAATTAGGAATAATTTTAGAAATATAGTTACTCTTAAAATTAAATCCTTCAGCAATAAAAGCATATTTAACTAAATCAATAGCAGCAAGTTTAATCAAAGGATTATGATTAAAATAAGACATATTAAATAGATGATACAAATCTTCTATATCAGATATTTGGTCATTATAAGAAATATAATGTCTATTTATGCCTTTATAAGTAATGTCATTTCTATTATATAATGTAACATTAAGATAATTAAAAATACCAGTATTTTCACTAAAATGTTTTTGAATGAATAATACTTTTTGAGCAGGACTTAATCTCTTAAATTTAGCAATATCTTCTTTAGTTGGTTTATTTATATCTTTAATATCAAAACTTTCACTAAATCTTCTACCAAAACCAAAAATACGACTACGTTCTGTATTCCAATAAGTATTATTAGTTTGGCTTTGTGTTTCTTTACGAACTCTACCAATAGTATCAATTGTAATAGGAGCAAGAAGTACACTATCTTCATTATTATAAATATAGTTCATTAAAAATCTTTTATATTCTTTATATTCATTTTCAGTAAGACGTCTTCCAATAGTTTCTTCAACTCTTTTTGTCAACGCATCAAAATCAACAGTTTCAAGCATAAATAGATTTTCATTAGTATTATTACTTGCTAATGTAACATATTGATAAATAGCATCTATTGATTTATATTCAGAATGAGCAATATTTGGAGTAAAAATAACATCTATAAAACTTTGTAAACCTTTCATTAAAGTAGTATCATCTCTTAATTTTTCAATAAGTTCAATAGCCTTTCTATTTTCTCTAATAGATTGTAATGCACCATTTTTATCAACATTAGTTGCTCGCATCAAATTATTAATATTATCAGAAATACGCTTATAATTCATAAAATTAGTAAGCATAGCAAAATCTATAGCAGCTTGATAAACATTATATTCTTCTTTATCTTTAATACGTTCAAACATTTGACGTTTAGATAAAGGAACAGTAATTTCTCGTAAATCTTTAAGAGAAGAAACTTCGCTTATATCAACGCCATAAATATCATAAAAAGCATCAACAAAATCAGAATTATTCACAAAGGCACTAATAGTATCATTAATACGAGTATCATTCTTTATAGTTCTGACTCGTTTATTTTTAATATAACCTAAATTAAGTTTTTGTGCAATACTATTAAAAGTCATACCTATTGGGTCAAGAGCAGTATTTTTAAAGAAAACAGAATTAATAAGGTTATTATTCATAACTAATTGAGTAATAACAGGTTGACGCATAAAAGCAATAGTATTTTCATAATCTATACCAAGCATAGAAAGAAGTTTATAAGTAAAGAATGTATACTCATTAACATTAGGAACAGAACCCATTTTAACAGCATCAAGGTGATGAGCAGTAGTTTGTGAAGTATAAGTAGTTACATATTCTCCAACAAGATTTTTATTATTATTACTCCAACCAAGTTTTTTAGCAGTATAAATTTTAAATTTTCCAGTAAGTTTATATTTATTAATTTCTTTGTTTTCTTCTACATTATATTCTTTATCAGAAATATCATCACTATAATTTTTTTCTATTTCTTCAATATTATAATGAATAACACTATCTTCTACATCATTTTCTATAAGTACTTTAACTATATCAGAAGAAAGTTTAGCACGAATTTTATTATTTTTAGATACAAATGTATCAGCAGTAACAGACAAAGCTTTAAGTCGAGCACCACCCATTGCATCTTCAAAATAATCTAATTGGTCTAATACATTATAAGGACTTTGAGGTTTACTTGTTTTACCAGAAATTTTATCAATAATATCATTAGCACCATCTTTACCATTAGTAATCTTATCAAAATTAGAACGACCAAGTTGTTCCTCACGAGAAGAAAAGTCTTGCATAATCTTCATCATTCTATCAAGAATAAGATTATTACGAGAACGTCTACTAAGTTGTTGTTCAAAAGGAAGTTTAAGAAATTCATCATAACTCATTTCTCCTTCACTAACAGCCTTTTGTTCAGCATTTCCAAATCTTTCTTCTTTTGCTTTATCAAGAAGATTTGCTATAATATTAGCTTTTTTAGACCTAAATTCAGCAATATCAACCAATTCAGTAGATTGAACATTATTAACAAAATTAACAATAGCTTGTAAATAATCACAGTATTCGTTAACATGTTCTATATCTTCTTCTGTAAGAATTTGTTTAACATTAGGATTATCAATAGCTTTGATAAGATTATCTTTTAGAGTACTATATAACTTAACAATATCAGTTTTACCATTAACTTTAAATTCTCTCTTAGCATTAGTCTTTATAATGACTTGTTGAATCTTTCTTGGAAGTGCACCAAAAGCATTTTGTCTTTCATCATCTAATTTTTTAAATTCTTTATTTCTTTTAGCACTTTCTTCATCTTTCATAGCATTAAACAACTCATCTTTTTCTTCAGCAAGTTCTTCAGAAATATCAACTTTTCCAGCCTTAACATCTGCTTTATGTTTAATATATTCAAGATACATTTGCTTAGTATCCATCTTATCTCTTTCATATTCAACTTTATGAAGAGTAATTCTTCCATGTTTATTTTTTTTAGTATAAAGTTCCCAACTTATGCCATATACACTATCAACGTCAAAATCAGAACCTGTTTGTGTAACCCATTCATCTGGAACAACAATAGTAGAACCTAAACAATCATTAGTAAAACCTACTACTTTAAGAATAGCAACAGATTGTTTACCTTCAGTAGGAATACGATAACCAATATGTAAATCAAGTCCTTCGTTTTCAATCTGTTTAAGAATAAGTTTATCAAATATTTCATAATTAGTTAAATCTGCATATTCTTTATTCTTTTTAGCATCTTCAACCATTTTTTGATGAACAGCATCATTTGGATTATATTTAGGAATCTTAGAACTCCAACGGGGAAGATAAACTTCCATAGTACCAGTTTTAACATCAAATTTAAGTTTTCTTGAATAACCAACAGCAGTAATCTGAGCCGCATGCCAACCAGGAAGTGTTTGTCTTGTAATAGTACCATTATAACAAGCTTGAGCAATACTTTCAAGTTTGTTCATATTAATATTCATACAATTAGGCATTATAGGATTACCAAAATCATCAGTAGTAATATAATCAAAGAAGTTACTATCCATTCCTAAACGAGAAGCTTCTTCTCTTGCACGAGAATAAAATTTATCATAATTAAGTTTTTCAGAACCATCTATATTAACAATTTTCTTTGTTTCAGCATCATATTTCCAGCCCATACTATCAATAAAGTCATTAAACTTTTCTTGAATATTAGCTGTATAAGCATTTTGAAAATCTCGTCCCCATTGAACAAGTTCTTTTCTATGTTCAGAATTATCAGAATTATCAATTATATTATCAAGAATCTTTTTCATAATCTGAGAACCAGCCTTATTTTCTTCATCAACAAGGTGCTGAGGAACATCCTGTTGTTTATAAAGATATTGATAATAATAATTTTCTACATAATCATTAGTAAATGTTTCTTCAAAGTTTTCATGAAATTCTCCAGTATTAGCATCCCAAATAGTAAATATATTCTTCTTAGCAGCTTTAGAAGTTTCAGCAGTATTAAGCTGTCCTATATCATTTTTCATCATCCAATCATAAACTTTAAGAAGTTCACTATCTTTTGGAAGAAGTTTAGGAATTAAAACAAATTCAGCATTTTTAATCTGTCTTGGAGCAAATGTTCCAGTTTTACTATCATAAGGTTTATCAAAATAGAAGTTTTTACCAACTTGAATACGAGCATTAATATCATCAATATTAATATCTTCTACATTAACATTATCATCTAATAATTGATTAATTAAATCATAATATTCACTAATACTACCATCAGCATATCTACGTCTAATAAATTCTTCAAAAGTAATATAAGATTGAGCATCATTAATTTTAGTTTTTTCTCCTTGATTATGACCATAACCTGCTGCTATTGCTACAGATTTATCATAAGCAACTTGTTCGCTCATTCCATGTTCAATAAAATCATTATATAAAGATTTCTGCATTTCATCTGCATAGTCAGAAACTTTAACAGTATTATATATAGTAACACCTTTAAATCCATTACGAGCAACAATTTGTTTACCATTAATAACCAAAGGTTCATAAACATCATTTCCATTTTCATCAGAAGCTTTTGTTTTTATTTTAATAACTTCTTCTGTTTGATTAGTACCATCTTGTATTTTATTATTAATTATTTCAGTTTCTAATACTTGTGAATTATATGCAGCATATCCTTCTCCACCAGCTTGACTTTCCTTAGTTCTTTTAAGAAAATCACGAGCATTGTTATAATATTTAAAATCTCCTTCAAATAAATCATCATAATTCATATTCATATTAGCAGTATTAAGTAAGAAAGAATTAATTTCTTCTTCATTGTATTCAATACCAATATTATTAAATACATTCATAAATTCATTAAGTCTGTTCTTACATTCCCAAAGATAATTAGTAGTCCATTTATTAATAGCATTCATAATCATTTTCTTTTGTTCATTCTCTAAATGAAGAACAAAATGACCATCTTCATATTTTATAATATCATTAGGAGTAAGAACAAGTCTGCCATTATTGTCAGTACTGAACAGACCATCTGTATTTCCTCCCCCGTAGAGGGATAATGCTGCTTCTATCTCTTCTCCTGCATTATAATACTTTGCACCTTTAGTTTCAGCATCAAGAACTTTAAAAAGTCTATTAAACTTAAAAGCATTACCAAGAAGTCTTTTACCATCAGTAATAGCTTCAGTTAAATCGGTCTTACCTTCTTGAATAAGCTTTGTAGCCTTTCTTTCATCATAATAAAGTCTACCATATAAATTAGTAATATTCTTTCTTGGAACAAGTACTTTTCCTTCTTGAACAAAAATTCTATCCAAACCATTAATAAACATATTTATTTCATCAAGTACATGTCCATAAATAGCACGCTTTACATCAGTGTTATTATATTTAGGAGCACGAATAAAGAATATTTTAGGAGCATCAGAACCAATACGCATTGAATAAACAGCATTATCTGTATTTTGTATTTTATCTGCATATCCAGTATTAGTAAACTCAGGAATACCTTTAACAAATGCTTCAAATTGAGTAATAAAAAAGTCAAGTTTACTCATTTTAGAATAACCTTTACCATCATTATTAGAAGTATTCTTACTACCATCGAATAAAGAATATCTTATAATTTGTGCAGCATTTTTATTAATATCAAATCCGCCATTAGTAGAATTAAATAAACCATTATGAACAATAACACCATTACCGTCTTTTATGCCAAATAAAAGAGGATTATTAGAATATTGATTATATCCATGTTCATTAATACCTTGAGTAAAATAATCTCTTAGTACTTCAAGACCTTTACCACTTTCGTCTTGTACTTGGTCAAAGAAACGAGTAATCCAATTATTTTTAATAACATCAGAAGCAGAATGTCCTTCTGCATTAGCAGTATTTAAACGAGCAGAAGATTCATTAAAACCAGATAAGAAATTAACTAAATTATATATAGCACTATATGTACCTGAAGAAATAGAATAATCTACATCAGCAGTGTCTTTATAAGGAGTGATGACTTTTGATATTTCTTCTTTAACAAGTTCGTTCAGTTCATTATTAGTAATATTAGGATTTGCAATACGTGCTCTCTCAATGATTTGCTGTCTTTTTCTATTATTATCAATATCTCTATCGCGATTATAATTATCAATAGTTTGAAGTTGTCTATTAATATCAACTTTCATATTTCTTACATTAGTAAGTAAATCCTGTATCGTTCCTTCAAGACCACGTAATTTATCTTTAGCATTTTTATCATTTATAATACTTGTAACAGCATTACTAATAGTATCTTTATTTATATTAGGAAAATAAGTATTTAAAAAGTCTTGTAATACTTTTATAAATTTAGTATTAGAAATTTTATTTTTATCAAAGTCATTAAATAATTGACTAACAAATACGTCATGATTATCATCATAAACTTCATTATAAGTAAGACGAAGCTTATTAGCTAAATTAAAAACAGCGGCAGTAGTATTAAAAGCACTATTATTACTATAATCAAGACTAATATTTTCACGATTAGCAATATTTTGAACATTCAATATTACTTTATGAACAATAGGTTTAGCAAAATTAACAAACACAAAATTAGCAATATCTCTACGCTCTTTCATAGTTTTAATAAGAGAACCTAAACCATAAAGAGCTTTTACATTTTTACTTTTTTCTTCAATACTATTAATAAAATTATCAATATTAGAATAATCAGCAAAACTAAATATATTATTAATAACTTTTTGAACATTCATTTTAGTAGATACACCAAGCTCATTATTAGTATCAATAGCTTGTAGTTCAGCATTTTCATTAAATGGCTGAGAAAGATTATCAAGTTGAGCAATAAGTAATTTTAGTTTTCCACTTACTGCATTATCAAAACTTTTATAAAGATTGTCTTCCCAACTTTTAGTAGTTTCATCAACATTTTGACTATTATTAGTATCTATTAATTCGTCTTCATTAGTATCAACTCCTGCAAGATATTGGTCAAGATTTTCAGTAAGTTCCATACTCTTAACAATATCTGTCATAGTCTTATGATGATATACTTGATTATACCAATTATCAGCATTATTTCTTGTTTGTTCTACAAGATTTCTATAATTAATAAGTCTATCTTTTTGAACACCAATATAAGAACCTATATAGTCATTAACTAAATTATTTGCAAGAACATATTTAATATAATTTAGTTCAGCAATAGGATTTTTCAATTCATCAAGAGAATTATTAGCTTCATCTAATTGAGTATCTATTTGCTTAATTCTATCATTAATATCGGCAATAATAGCATTATTTGCAGCTTGTTCTTCAACAGAAGCAGACTTATTTGAAGCATTAAGTTGTCCTCTACGGGCGGTTAATTCAGAACGATTATTTTTAAGTTCGGCAATAGTAGCAGTTAAAGAAGAACGTTGAAATTTAAGTTCTTTTATTCTATCGAGATTATTAAAATACTTATTAATATCTTCTCCAGCATTTTCATTATAATTAGTATTATCAGGATTGTTAATTTCAGCAATATAATTATTCACGCGATTATAAAATTCATCAAGTATTCTTCTATTGACTTCTTTAAGAATTGCGTATCTATCTCTTCTTTTATTTTTAGGAAGAAACATATCCTTACCATATTCTTTAATAATAAGTTTAGCGGTTTCAGTCTTAGCAAGAGATTTAGCAGAACCTGTTAAAAATCCATTAAGACTTCCTTCAGCTTTATTAGTCTTACTATTGTTTACAGAAGGATATTTATATTGATAAAATTCACGAAGAAGTTTAGCAAGTTTATTTTGTTTAATATTAGCATAATCTTTATTTGTAAAAGTACTAAAATTACTAATATCAACATTAGAATCTTTAAGAAAATCACTTTTTTCAAGATGATTCCAAAGATACATTTTAAACTCGACATTGGCATCATTATTTAAAAGAGCAGATAAAACATTAGCCATAGTATTATCTGCTTTTGCCACTGAGGCAACGGTTTTAGCAAGTCTATCATTTATATCATTAGATATACTTACTCCTGTTATAACACAATTCATAACTTTAATTAAATTATAAGATTCATCACTATAATTAACTTGTTACTTTAAAAAAATCTTGTAGATTATTATAGCTATTTTTAGCTTCATAATCTACAAGAAATATTAGCTGATTAATTCTAAGAGCAAACATATTGAAGTTCATTATCAGCTAAAGACTGCTTTATATCGTCTTGGAACGCCATTGGATAACTACGTATAAGAGCGTGCATATCGTTGGCAATTTCAACACCATAACTATCATTAGTATTATCATTAACAGTAGATTGAGAATAAATTTCAATAGGAGTAGTTCCTATAACTTCATTCTCTATTTCATCACTAAGTAATTCAGTATTAGCATCAAACATATCTGATAACAAATCATCCAAAGCGTTATCTTTAGTTTCTTGTGCAATTTCTTCTGCCGTCTTAGTAGCAGTAGAATTATCGGAATTAGTTTTTTCACCAATACTTTCTATTTTAGCAGGATAATCTTTTTGAGGAACATCAAATATATGTTTTTCACCAAGTACTTCTTCTTCAAAATAAGGAGCACGATAATCAACAAGACATTGTTTATCTTGAATATCAATAAACTTTCCATTTTTATCAGTACGAGCTTGAAGCTGATTTTCAACCGTAGGACTATATCTATATTCAACATAGTTATTACTATCAGTAGAAGGAGCGTCATACATAGTAAAGAATTTAATAAGTGCTCCAGTTTCTATTCTACCTTTAAGTTCAGGGAAATTAGCTTCAAGAAGTTGTCTATAAATATTAACCTGATTATAATAACCTTGAATAGTTTCTTGACTCCATGTACCATCAGTATTCTGTCGTTTGGTTTTAAAGTCAAATATATGAAGTTTTCCGTCATCAGTATAAACAAGCATATCCATTGTACCAGCAATAGTTTTCATTTTACCGTCAACTTCAATCTTACCACCTATAGGGAATTCTTTAGTAACTACACGATATTTACCTTTACCAAATTTATTATCAAGATATGTTTCAATCTTTTTAATATCTTCAATAAGAGCGGTTTTAGTATTAATACCTGTTGCATTTTCATCATTGATAACATTAGGAATTTTACTATCCCATAATGATGTAACACCTGTTTCAAAATAAACACGAGATGCTTCGTCGGCAGTATTTCCTAAATAAGAAGAAGCAACACCATGTTGACCTAAATCTTGTTTACCATGTAATACTTGAGTAACACTTGTATCAACCTTTTGACCATCAATATAATAAGTATGGTCAGTTTTAAAATTATCACTACGTTTAATACGACTCTCAAAAGTACTAATAATATTATCAACAGTATTTTTAGTTTCATTTAAAGTATCAACATCTACTTTATTTTCTACAGGAGCAATGGCTTCTTTTTGTTGAGTAACATCTTTTTTCTTTTGTTGGCTCTTTTTAATAGCTTCTTCTTTGTTATCAAAAAGAACAACATCAGTACTTTTATCTGTCTTACTAAGTATTGCATATTCACGTGCTAAGATACTACTATTTCTTATATTATTAGCATTAAAACCCAATAATTTTAATAGTACATCCATAATTTTTTGTAGTATAGATTTTTTCTTTTGAGAAATACCATCTATATAAGAATCAGAAGTATAATCAGTATTATTAAGATAATTAACCAACATAGGTTGAGTAAGACATTCAACAAGAAATTCTTCCATGTTAGTATCTCTATCTTTATTCATAGCTTTAGCAAGCAAAGCTTTAACATTACTTCTAAAATTATCAGTAATTGTACCATTTTCAACATCTCTATCAAGACATTGTATAGTATAATTATAAACTTCTTCAAGTTCATTTATAATACGTTCTCTTTGTAAATTAGTAAAATTACCAGCATTATGAAAATGTCTATGAATGTTTTCATGTAATATAAGTCGAATTGCATTAGTAGGATTATTATTCATACTAATAGCGCCTTTTGGAGTAACATATATTTTTCTTTCATTTACATCATAATAAGCATTACTGTTTTGTTTTTCTTCATTATAAGAAGGAACGATTCTATCTGTAACTATTTTAACACCAGTATTTTTACCTGTTAAAATATCAATTTGTTCTTGTGTAACTCCAGCAGCGACAAGAACATCTACAGTATCAACAGTTTTGCGAGTAGTATTTTTATCAAATAAAATATCACTAACATTTTTATTAGGAGCATCTTTATTAATTCTTTCTGTACTGCGAGTATTTATACTAAGATTATTTTCAGCAATAACTCCTCTAAGAAATCCTTTATGACCATTCATATGAGATTTAAATGCTCTATTCTTAATAAGAAAATCTGCATAATTATCATAAACAACTTCTTTATTATTAATAGTAGTAACAAATCTATCACCGTCTTTTCTAAATAACATAGGATTACCACCAGCTTCATTATATCCAGTAAAAGCATTTTCAGTTCTTCCAAATGTTACATTATCAAACATATTGCCAAGAATAGATTTCAATTCAGCAAATACTTGTTCATTTGTTAGACCATCACTACGTCTTGTTTCTTTAGTCAAACTATTAATATTAGCTTGTCTACCTAAACTTTCAATACGAACACCAACAGCATGAGCATTACTTCTACTTCCTTTATTATATTTATAAAAAGTTATTATAGGAGTAGAAGAACCATCTTTATTAGTCTTCATTATACTATAATAATCATTAGTATTATTACTTCTTCCAAAATATCCATTTACATGAAATAGAGTTCTTGCAGAAGCTTTCTTTTCATCTGCGTTATTACCAAAAATAGCAGTTAATGTATCAACAACATTATTATATATTTCTTCATGAGTAGTATCATCAGTATTTCTTATATGTTTTCCAATAGCATTTCTAACTTCTTGTAATAAATCTTTTTTAATATCATCACTTATTTGTTGTGCATCTTCAAGATAATCAATATATTTAGTACCATCTTGATTATATACCATAAATCCCATAGTATAAGGAGTTGTTCCAACAAAAGCATAACCATAATCTGTTCCGTCTTCTCCTATTATATGTCTTTGATTATTAACATAAACAAAAGGAGTATATCTTGAACTATTTTTATCAGTAATAAAAGTATTATCACCAATATTAATTCGTTCATTCTCTGGGACAGGATTTGGTAAAACAAAATAATCTACATTAAGAGCAACTTTAGTACTAACATTATCATCAAATATTTGTTTTTGTAATTCATAAGTCTGTTTATAATTATTAAAAACTTTTTCTTGCCAAAGTTTATAATTAGCATCCATTGTCTTTTTATCTAAAGACAATGTATTAGTTCCTTGATTAGTTAAATTATTAGCATTAAAACCTTTTTTATAAAATAGTATAGCACATATATCATTAATTAATTGAGCTTCAAGATTTTTACCATAAGTAATATAATATCTATCATTAAGAAGTTTTTCAATTAAAGGATTAGTCATAATTCTTGTCATAGTATCATTATCTAATAGTTTTGCAGATTGTTTATTAAATTCATCAATAGTAATTTCATCTTTTTCAAATTTATCACTTAACTCTTGAAGAGAAATTATATAAGAAGCAAGTTCATAATAAAGATTTTTACCATCAGTAGTATCTTGATTAATTAAAGCATTAAATAAAAAGTCACAATCTAAAGAATATCCACCATTTTCATTTATATTAACAACGTTTACAAAATTACTTTTAACAGAACGAGGATAAAATCTTGTTAATGAATCATTGGTATCAATAGTTCTAAGAACACCAACTGCAACAGTTTTCTTTTTACCTTTCTTATTATAAGTTACATTAATATATAAAGTATTATTATCTCTTTCTTTAGTATCTCCAATATTATTATAACTAATAGTACATTCTGCTTCTTTGTTTGCAACAGCTTCTAATGCTTCTTTATATTCTTTTGTGTTAGAAATTTCATGATTAACACCAATATGAAGTTTTTCATTAGAATTAAGTTCTTTAGCTTTAGTATCTTGTAATCTATTAAAGAAACTTTCAGCAGTAGTTAATCCAACAGCAGTATCAAATCCTGTAAATACATATTTACTACCATCATGTGTACTAATATATTTACCAAGATTATTAAATATTTTAACAGCAGTATCTAAATCTATATGTTCATTATCTATTAATTCATTAAAAACAGATTGAATATTTATTACTTTTTTACCATTAATTTCAGTATTTTCCATATATCTGCTATATTCTTCCAAAAAAGGTTCTACAACAGCATCAATATGTTCGCCACTTAATAGTTCAGTAATACTATCTTTTGCATTAGTTTCATTAATACCTTTTGCTAATTGTTGTGCAAGTTTATAAATAGGACTTTTAGTATTTAAATTTCCAAAAGCATTGATAATTTCTACAATCTCAGTAGGAACAATTCTTTCTGCAAGTTGTTTATCGACGCCTTGTTCAACTAATTTTGCAACAGTTTCATCGACAAGTGCTTGTATTTTAGTATCATCATTATTAGCAAGTGCGTCAGAAATTTCTTTAATCTTACCTTCTTGAGTATAACAAATCTTACTAATATAAGCATCAGCTATTGCAGTAGCTTTTGTAACTTCACTATCAAGCATACCAACTTCTTCAGATATTTTATCTTGTTGTTCGTTAGTTAGCTTTTTATCAGTGTTATCTGCAGGTGCTACTACACTACCATCAGTTGATTCATTAGGAGCACTTTCTGGAGGAACAATATCATTAGTATCATTATTTTCAATATTAACATTAGGAATAACAGGAGCAGTTTCTGAAGTATCTGCTGTTTCTGATTCAGTCAAATCCCCCGTAGAGGTATCATTTGTGTCTTCAGCTGTTTCATCTTTAATTTCTTTATTTTCTTCTTCAGTTGGTCTTGTTAAACCATCTTCTTCAGCCTCAGCATTAACAGTATCTTCTATAGTTCTCTTTTTTCTTGCTTCATTAATAGCGTCTTTAATAGTTTCATTAAAAATATGTTCGTTCATTTGAACTAATTGATTACTCTCATTATTAATGTAACCATATTTAAGAGCTTGAAGTTTTCTATCAAGAGAACGATTTCCAGTATCTTCATTTATAAGTTTATCAATAGCCTCATCTAAATCTTCAGCAGAATCTAAATATTTTTTAATATCTTCTACATAGCCATTAAGTTTATTTTGTTTATAAGTATCAAGAGCATTAGTAAATTCATTATACATATCTTTAAAACCATCATATGTATAAGGAACATATCCTTCTGTATAAGTTCTATTTACAAGTATATCTATTTTTTCAGCAATAGCGTTTTTAATACTTTCACCTGGAATATTATCAATAGAATCATCATGTTCAATAAGAAATTTATTATAATCACTCATAAAAGTATCAAAATCTTTTATCATATCATCAGTAGCATACTTTTCTTTTTTAAGGTTTTCTCTCATTTGAGCAAACATACCTTGTTTAGTATAATTAGCAGAAAGCTTTAGTAAATTAGTAATATGCTTATCGAATTGTTTATTATAAGTTTCATAAGCACTTTTACTTATTTCTTTATTTTTATATTTTTGCTCATTTTGTTCTTTAAGATTTTTAATAGTATTAATACGGCTTTGAATATATTTAAAAGTTTCTCTATCAGTATAAGCTGTATAATCAATATTATTAGTGTTTAGTCTATTAATCTTTTCTTCAACATTAGCTAATTGTAAATCATAATCTTCAAGTCTTAAATTATTTTGAGCAATATTTTGAGCAGCAAGTCTTATAGCATAAGGATTAGTATCTTTTCCAAAAGCATTCATATCGCTAAGAGCAGTTCTATAAATAGTACCAACATGGTCTAATCTATTAGCAACTTGCTTAGCAATATTTTTATCTTCAGCAGTAAGTTTAACACCATTATTTTCAAAGTATTGATTAAATTCATCGCTTGAAAGAATATCTTTTATCAAATCAAAATTGCCTCTATCAATAGCATCAAATGCTGTTTTATCAATAAAATTATTAATAGCATCTTGTCTAAGCAAATCTTTTTGGTCTTCATTTATTGTTTCATTTTCAGCATGACCTGCATTAATAATCTTTCTTCCAGTAGAAACATCTCTTACATAATTAAAAGGATTTTTACCTTCAGCGATAGTATTTATCTGATTAATAAAGTTAGTAGCATTTGCAGTAATACCATTAATTTCTTCTATAGCAGCTTCTTCTCCAGTCTTTTTCCAACGTTCATATTCATCAGCAGTCATATGTTTTTTCTTTCGAGCTGCATCTATTTTATGTTTACCAGCGCTAAGTCCTTCTCCAACATTTTTAAATACAATTCCTCCAATAGCACCCCAAAATGCTTGTTCCCAAATATGACTATCGGTAAGATAACTTTCAATAGTACGAGGAGTAAAATCAGGATTAAAATATTTAGTAGCAACTTCCATTCCTTTCTCTTGTTGAATGCCTTGAAAACCTTCTTCTATACCTTCGCCAAGTTCAAGAGCACTCCAACTATTTAAAGGACTTTTAAACATATATTTAAAAGCTTCTTTTTGTCTATTAATAAAATTATTTTTAATTAATTTATCTTCAGCAACACCTGTTAATCTACTTTTAACATTAGCTGCTGCAATTCTTTCTCCAGCAGTGGTAGCTCTTTTAGAAGCAAGTCCCCATAAACTACCAAGAGCTTTAAATTGAGGAATATCCATAGCAAGCATCCAATAATCATTAGCAAAAGTAGTCATCATTGACTTACGAGCAATTTCTTTAGCAATTTCATCTTTAGACATTCCTTCAAATTCAGTATTACGTGCAAGAAATTTAGCATATTCTTCAGCAGGCATATTTTCAAGATTGTCTTTAGATTTAGTATAAACATCATTATAAACTTGACGACCTTCTTGCATATTTTCTCCAGTACGAGAAAAGAAAGCAGTAGCACCAATCTTTGTAAAATCTTTAGCAGTATCAAACATTTTAGCTGTACCAACAGTAGCATTTCTTAAAGTACTATATTTATCTGCACCTTTAGCAAATTTAAGCATTGCATTACCTACACCTCTTGAAACTCCACGAGCAGCCCATGTTCCAAGTTTTGCAGCACCTGCTGCTTTACCAACAGCTCCGATACCACGTGCCCAACCGGCAGCAGGAACCATAAGAGATACAGTAGAAGCAGTACTTACAAGATTTTGCATATACCAACCCCAATCTCCAACTTGCCAACTTTCTTCAGGATTAGCTTGATATATTTTAAAATATTCATTGTTTTGTTCTTTTAATTCTCTCCAAAATTTAGTATAACCACTTTCAGTCCAAGCACCTTGTGTAGCAATATTAGCAAGTCCATCAAAAATATCACCAAATCCTTCCATAGTACCTAATATCATTTCTCCAACAAAAGCTTGTTCGAGAGCATCTCCTGTTTTAGCAAAAGCACTTTGTTTTTCAGCACGAACCTTATTTAATTCATCTTCACTATTATAAGGACTATAAGTAATACCCATTTCTTCATCTTTACGAATATCATTCAAATCTCTATTAGTATCATTATAAGTAAATGATAATCTATCAGAAGCAATAGAACTTTGACTAATTGCTCCGCCATGAACATCGCCAGCAGAAGTATCTAATAAAACAGGAGGCTGGGTTTTACCAGCCTTCGTTTTAGGATTATAATTTGGATTTTTAACATACGGTCCGGAAGCAAGTTTATCTAATAAACTATTTCCTGTAATAATAGGTTGTGGCATATTATGGTTCTCTTAAATAATTAACACAAGCATCACATACTTGTTGAGGATTTTTTCCAGTAATATTAGCAATATCAGTAGCAAGTTTTACAATAGAGTTTTGTAAAAGGTCTAAATTAGTATATTGACCGTTTTGATAATTAACTTTCATTTGTTCAAGACTATAATAATTTGCAGTAAGTTTTTCAGCATCTGAAGGAGCAAGAACTTTAGCTTTACCCATAAACATGCTTTGGAAACCTCCAGATTTAGTAGGTGTAAGCATTGTACTTCCAAAATTATTATTATATCCTAAATTTTCAACAGGAACTTTATTTGCTCTTGAAATTAGAATAGCATTTCCAGCAAGAACATCAGAATTATAATTAGGATTATAGAAATGAACATCTTCTGTATTAATTGCAGAAACTTTAAATCTTACTTGTTGACCTTCTTTATAAGTATCATTTGCTGCATTTTTAGGAACAGTAAAACTTAAATAATATCCAAGAGGTTCTCCTAATACATTTCCTGAAGCTTTAGCAGCCAAACGAGTAATCTTTTTTCTATTTTCATCGCTACTATACATAGCTTGAATAAGTAACTTTGCATCTTGTGCATTACCGATAGTCTTTTTATAATGATTTGCTCTATCAGCTTCTTCAATCATTCCAGAATCAAAAGCGCCAGAAGCAAACATTTCATCTACTCTATTATTTTCAGTAGCTTCTAATTGTTTAATTTTATCAGCATCTTTAACAGGGTCTAATCCTAAAGCAGCAGCGTTTGTTCTATAATACATTGCTCCATATGAACCAGTATCATAAGCTTTAACAGAGTAAGGAGTTTTTGTAACACCAATTCTCTTTTCAACAGTAGCAGCTTTTTCCATAGCATCATTATATTCATTTGCAATTGCTTTTGTTACTGTTCTATAAGCTCCTGGTGTATCTCCAATACTTGCTCCATATTGATGGTCAATAAAATTAGTAGCTGAAGCAAAACTAAATTTCTTTTTAAGTCCTGCCCATGCAGTACTTTCAGTAGCTTTATCAGCAGCATATAAATCACTTGTAACTTTAGGAAGCAAATTTCTATGTGCGGCATCTACTCTAACGTCCCAAGTACCATCACTATTTTTATTAACATCAATTCCTAATTGTCTAAGTTCAGAATCATTATTAACACCAAATCTTTTATAAAAATTAGCCATAACATTTTCACCCACAGTAAATTGAGCATAATCATTATGTTTATAAAAAGCATTCAAACTATTAATAATTTTCTTTCCATATTTATTATTATTAGAAAATTCAGCATCCTTTGCATGAGCACTAAATTCAAGAGCATCACTATCAGTACCAGCGGCAGTAACCATTTGTTTATATTGTTTATTAGCTTGATAATATCCCATAATAGCATGACTAAGATTTACTTTATCTGCTTGAGAAAGTTTCTTGCCATAATTATTTAATAAATAACTAATAGTAGTATTAGGTCCATAAGCAAGTTTATTATCGATAAGATGTCCAATTACATCACTAATACTATTCATTTTTCCAAATTTGCTATCCAATTTATGAATAATACTAAGACCTGTTTTATTAGCAGCAGCTTTTGCATCAACAGCCATTTTATAAGCATCTGTATCAGTTTCAGTAGTACCTACAACAACTTCTCCTACACCAGGAGCATTTCCTTGAGCAGCAGCTGCAGCGGCTTGTTGTGCTTGCATTGCTCGTCTATTTTGAAGAGCAGTTCCAAAATCTATAGAACTATAAACATGATTATAAGCAGCAACATCTTTAAATCCATTAATACTATTATTAAGCCATTGATTATAAGTATAAATATTACCATTTTTATCAGTAAAACCTTCCATATAAGGATTATCTTTTTTACCAGATTTAGCTAAATCTTTTCTTTGATTATCTAATTGATATAAACCATATTTATAATCTTGTCTTAAACTATCTTCTGCGCCAGGAATAGATTGAATGGCAACTTTCATTGCTTTATCTATCTTATCTTTAGTAAGTCTTTCATATTTAGTACCAACTTTTTTATACATAGCGCCATCTGCAGATTTAGCAGGGTCGTAAGTTTCTTTTTCGTCAGCATCAAGAAAGCTAATACTTTCTCCACCTCCAGCTTCTTTAGCAGCAATACTTAAAGCATATTTCTGAATTTCAGCCATAGGAATAGTTTTAACAGGATTAGTTTTAGCTTCCCATTTCTGCCCAGGCTTTACTTTTCCAGTTCTTTCATCAACATCACCATCTACATAGTAATAAGGATTTTCATCTTTATACATTTGTTTCATACCATCAGGAATAGCCATAGCATCTACTTTAGCATCATATTCTTTTTTAGCAGCATTACTTCTTAATCTACCAATCACTCTACCATCAGAAGCTATATTTCCTTGTTTCATTATTAAATCATCAAGAGCACCATAAGAATTTCCAAATAAAGTATTTTCTTTAATAGTATTTTGAATTTCACTAACTAATTGTTGTTTAAAACCATCCTCTGCTTCATTCATATCAAGATTAGCAACAGCAGTTTCAAGAGCAGATGCAGTTTTAATAGCTTCTTTATGACCTTGTTCGAGAGTATCAATAGATTTACCAAGAGTAGTTAAATCAACTCTTGGTGTATAATTACGAGATTGATATTGAAATGTATTCATCTTAATTTATTTATTACGTTTACGTCCTCCAAAACGATATAAATTTAAACCATAATAATCAAACAATTCAGGTTTAACATTAGGATTTGCGGCAAGCATTGCCTTAATAGTACGAGTATCATGTCCTCTTTGTTCTTGTCTACTTAACATATCTTGAACACCAGAATTAAGATTTTGTAATCCAGCAATATAGTTTTCAGAACGTTTCTCAGCAACACTATTTTCAAAAGCAGTCTTACCTTGTTGCCAAGCATTATAAGCTTGAATATTTTGATTAGCAACTCCTTGTTGATTAAGTCTATCTCTATTAATCATTTCATTTTGATAATTTTCTTTTTGAGCATATAGCTCATTAATAGCAGCAAGTCTATTTAATCTATTTCTTTGTTTTCTTGCGAGAGCAACTTGAGAACTTCCAGTATTAGCATCAACAGAAGCATCAAAATTATAATTTTGTTCTCTAATAGCATCAAGTTGAGGATTAATATTATAATTAGTTTTAAGCTTTGCGGCAGTCATTTGAGTAGGAGCATCAGGATATTTAAGATTTTTAAGCATTCTATCATTAATCCATGCGGAAGCTAATGAACCAATAGCATTTGCACCCAGTCCAATCCAATCATTTGTATTAAATTTAGTTTGAGCTTGTCTACGAGCAGAAGTTCCGACTTTATTTGTATCATCTTTTAATTTAGTAATTTGTTCTGCTATTTTATTTTTAGCATAATCAGCAGCTAAATCTTTATGTAAAGTATCATAAGTTTTCTTATCTTTAGTAATATCTAACGGATTAATTCGAGCAAGAGGTTCTGTCATAAGTCTGCTGTCTCTAAATGCAGCAGGTACTGTGCCTTTATTAGTACCTCTTTTAGATGTTTTTCTATTACCTGCATTTGTTCCAGTATCATTCTTTGGAGTTTCAGAAGTTTGATTATCAGCAGGTTTATCAGTTTTAGTATTATTATTAGAAATATTTTTCTTTGCAGTATTAGATAAAGGTTGAGCAGTATTATCATCATTTGAACCTTTAAATGCAAAATATGAACCAACACCAAGAGCGGTAGCAGGAACAGTACCATATTTTATAACTTTACCAGCTTTTCTTGCTTGATTTGCTCGTCGCATAGCTTTACCAACAGAACTTGCAGCACCTTCAACAGATTTATCAAAAGCAGCTCTATTAGCTCTCATTGTAGCAGCTTGCTGAGCATGTCTTGCTTGAGAACGTCCAGCCTCAACAGCTCTATCAATTGTAGCTCTATTACCAGTAGTTGCAACAGGATTCAATTTAGGTTGCATACCTTTTGGGGTAAGATGTTTAGGATTAATTCCAGGAAAATTATTTTTTCCAGAACTCATTCCTTTTATAATAGCATTTGCATGTTCTTTAGGATTTAAAGGTTTAGTATTACCAGTTGTTCTTGCTGTACTTGTTGCTCTTGTAGCAGAAGTTGCGCTTGCTGTATGTTTACCTGTTTGTATAGTAGCTTTAGCAGCTCTTGCAGTACGTATATCACGAAGTGTTTTTCCAACTCTTCTTGCGGCAGAAACTCCTTTTCTAAATCCAGCACTTGGTGCAATTCCAGTGATAAGTCCTTCTTGGCTTTCATCATAAGAATATTTATTAGTAAAAGGATTATAACTAACTTCACTTTCTCTAAACTTTGGGGCAAGAGCACGACTCATTCTTTCTTGAGCAGTCTTTGCAGGAGCATTAACTTTTGCAGCTCTTTCGCTACGATATTGTCCAAGAGATACATTTCTCTTTCTACCTTTAGAATCAGTAACTTCAACAACTGCATTATCAGAAGTAAAACCAAACATATTCTTAGCAAGCTTTTTAGTTCTACTAAGAACTTCATCACCAAAGCCATATTTCTTTCGTGAATAATCCCCCGTAGAGGGATTAATCCTTCCACCAAGAGCAAATGTGCTATTATATCTTTTTTTAGATTGCATAAGTTCCATACCTTTATCTGTTACAAATTGATTATATTCGTTAGCATATTCTTCTTTAGCTTGATTATTTTTATCAGCAATTCTTTGTTGTAAATCTATTATAGGAGTTTGTTGTGTAGTAATAACAGGTTTAGCAACAGCAGTATTATCTACAGGAGCAACTATCTTTTTAGGAGTAATATTTTTAATAAATTTGTTTTTATTATAAGCATTGATAAAACCTTCACGTTCAATTTTACGTCTACTTTGAAGACCTTTAAGTTTAGAATCTTTAGATGCCCACATTGACTTAGCAACGTCGTGAGCACTTGCTTTACCTCTTGATAAATTAATAAGAGTAGGAACAACTCTCTTTTTAAAATTACCAGCACCAACATTATAAGAATAACTATATAAATTATCAAGAGCATCTTGAGAAAGAGTTTCTCTTACTTCTTTTGGTATAGCATTATAAAAATCTCTATCTTCTAAATCAAAACTTCTATTAGTTCTCATAGAAGAACCTTCCATTTTAGCAATACGAGAACGAACTTTATTAGAAGAACGCCAACCTCCATTTCTAAATTTAGTAGTACCATCATTGTTAATATTATTTTTATCTTTAAAAGATTCTTGAAGTTTAAAAACTTCATTAGGATTTTCCCCTTGCATAAGACGTTGAGCAGGAGATTTACCATTAAGAAAAGGAACAGAACTAAATATTTTAGCACCGCCATATTCCATTTTCATAACTTCACCATCTTCAACTTCAATACCAGTACGAGGATTACTTCCAATATCAATACCACCATTAACATGTTTACGACCTCTCATAAAATAGTAGTTGTTTCCAAGTGGAACTGCAATACCACCTCTAACTACATTTGGAACTTTAACTTTACGTTTAACCATAATGAATAATAAAAAAATTAATTATTTTATTTTCGATGTAACGACTTATTTATCATGCCATGATTAATTAATCGACTCCAATATATAAAATCAGTATAAAGCTAAAAATAGCTATTCTCAACTATTTTCTACGTTTGAGGATGTAACCGCCACATCTGTACGCTTGTTGCTGTACATTATCATTTCTAAGATAAGAAGGCTTTTTAATCTCTTGTTTAGCCATACCAGCAGTATTAACAACAGGCTGTATCATAGTTCTTTGTGCACTTGCAGCACCACTTTGTTGAATAACATTTTCTGCAGCACTTCCAATACCACTAATAATAGAACTTAAATCATTAGCACCATCCCATAGTTTCAAACCACCATCTTCATATCTTTTTCTACCACCACAAGAAAATCTACGTTTACCACCACAAGAATATAGTTTAGTGCGTTTTACACGACCACCATTTCTAAAAGTAATTTTATTTTGAAAATCATCAACGTATTCTTGGTTACCATAAGCATTAGAAAGATTATTAGCCATCTCAAGAGTTGCTTGTCTGTTTTGAGCACGAGCTTGAGCTCTCGCAGCTTTCTTTTGAGCATTTCCGCCAATAATACTTCCAGCAATTCCTGTTGCTGCACCAATAACAGCACCAAGCCAAGCTTTATCTCGTTTAACTACCTTTTTCATTATGTTGTTGCATTTAAAAGTTTACCATCAATAGATTCAACTTCAACAGGAGCTGTAGTATCAAATTCAAAATGTGTAATAAAATAATTACCATACATTCTACTTGCTCCAGAATTAGAAATTTGATTATCAATATATTCAGCCATTTTATCTCTTAGAGAATTAAAATGCCAATTACCAAGACGCCAATAAGGTTTAGTATAATCTCCAACTTTATTTATTGTTTGTTCAGGATTAGCATTTGCTATATTAAGAATACCAGTATCACAAATATCAGAATAAACTCTAAGCTTATCGCCTGAATAATAAGTATTGAACCTCTCTACGGGCGAGTATTCATAAACATCATTAGTTTTATCTATTTCTCTAATTTTATAATGAATATTATCAATATATTTCATAGTTTCATAATTAGTATTCATAATAATATCTACAGTGCTATTTCCACATATATTACTATTAAAATCTTTAATAGTTTGCATATTAATATCAACAAGGTAAATATTTTCTTTAGTATTATATCCATCAAAATATTTATAATCGTGTCGAGAAACAAATGTATTAGTGTAATAATTATAACTAAGAACAACACGTTTATTATTAGGTCCGACAAAATTTATAAGAATTCTATTATTCTTTTTATCTTCAACAAATTTAGCATTATAATCTTTAAGACTACTAATAAAATTAGTAACATCTTGGTCAATAAATTTTATTTGTTGATTATCGTATTGATAAAGTCTACGACTATCTCTATCATAAAATATATAACCAAAACTTCCAACAATACCAGACCATTCTTTTTGTATTCCAGCATAACCTAAAGTACTTGTAAGAACTTCTTTATAATTAATATCCCAAATATCAGTATTAGATAATTGTATTCTACCTTCTTCAGATTGAAGAGTATCTGTAGAATTAAATAGAAACATACTATGTTCTGTATGAGCTATAAAATAATAACCAATACTTATAAGTTTAACAACATCTCCTTTATTCTCACTAATATTTTTATATTGCTCTTGTTCAAATTGACGCCAAGCATTATTGTGAGATTCATCTTGATAAATATTACTTCTACGAATAGTTTTAGGGAATTTATTTTGAGTAACAACGGCAGGATTATACCAATCTAAAGTTTTTGGATGATTATCATAAACAGTAACATTCTTTTGTTGAAATAAATCAATAGTATTTTTACATTCAATAATAGTACCTGTAACAAAACTCTTTTTATTTTCATCAGTAGTATTTAAACCTTTGTAAGGATAAAATTGAACAACAGGATTATTATTATAATCAAGACTTTCCCAAGGTAAATCGTCATAGTTATACCATTCATATATATATAAAGGTTTTATTGTAGCACCAACAAATTTAGTTTTTCTATAATATTTATTAGTATTGTCATAATAAGCTTTATTAAATACAATAGCATGTTGTTTAGTTCCAAAACAAGCATTGGTTCGTATAGTTACTTTTTCATTAACATTATAACATACTTTTGAACATGGTATAAGTTCTTTTTGTTCAGATTCATAATAAGTTTGTTTTTTAAGTTTACAAATCTTACCATCAGTAGTAGGAAATTTAATATGTGATGCATCGTCATCATCTTCAATTTTACAAGCTGTTGATTGTAAAATATTATCAGAAGAATCTGCTACAACAATAGAAGGTGTAAAATAACTCATTGTAGTATGTGAAGGAGCATTTCCAGCATCATAATATGCTAATATATTTAATGTTCTATCAATAGGCGCATATTGGTCATTAACAGTATCATCATAAGTTTTATTTAAAAGTTTATATAAATAAGTTTCATAAAAATCAATAGACCCAATATTTAAATTTATTATATCATCAAAATTAAATTTATCAGAATATATTTTATTAACTTGTCCTTCTTTTATAGCAAGTCCTGTATATTTAACTTCACGTTCAAGTTTTTCATAAGAAATAAAATATCCAACAATTCCATTTGGTAATTTATCGATAGTAAAATTAATATCACAATATTCACAATTTAAATTAACAGGTGCAGGATATTCTTCATCATTATCTTGATAACGTCCATCAAAATCAATATAAAATTCAGGAGATTTAATAAGTTTATTATTTAATTTATTAAAAGTAGAAGGAATAGTAGGAGTACTTGTATTAAAATAAGATATATTTATACCTTTATAAATTTTTCCATATTTATCAACAAAATGAATAAAAAAATTATAATATTGATTAGGAAATATATTAAAAGCATTATCACTTATTTCTTTAAATGCTTTATTATATAAAACTTTAACAGCTTTTGTATAAGATATATTAATAGTTATATCTTTACATTCTTTTATAATATTTTCAACAATATCATTTTCATTATAATTACTTATATATAATTTATTATTATTATTAATTAAAGATTTAACATTATAATAATTATTATATGTTTTAATAACATCATTAACAGAATATTGTTGTACATTTAATATATCAAAAATATAATCAATTTCTTGATTATCTATAGACATATCATTTGTTTTATAACATTTAGTATTATCTTTTGTAATATTTATAAAAGCTAATTGATAATAATTATAATTTTTATCTATACCATTAATTCTACAATTAAATGTTTTAGAAATAATATTTTTATCATAAGAAATATCAATAGTACCAATTAATCTCTCTGGATGAACATTAGTAGTAGTTGCTTCATAATTATTTTCATTTTCTTGCGAAGTAACTACATTTCCAGCAATAAAATTATATATTAAATTTTTTTCAATATGGTCATTATTAAAAAATACTTCATTGGTATTAAACCATTGAGTATAAGTATTATTACTAATTTTATATCTAATAAATATATAATACCAACCTTTATTAGCACGACCTTTTATAGAAGTAGCAATAACAGAAGGAATTTTAACAACAGGACATATAGGATGAAGATTTACATTATTTAATTGGTTTAAATCTTGTTTATTAATATAATCAAATGCTCCAAGATTAATAGTGCGTAATGGATAATTTTTAGAATTATCGTCAAAATATTCACCAAAAGCAATAATAAGTTCAGTATTATTATAAGTAAATGTTCCTACAATATTTCCACCATCCCATTCAATTTTAGTACAAAATTTAATTTCATCACGAACTTCGTCATATCTATATAAAGAAGCTCTAAACTCTTCATCTTCATTAACAAATATTATTAATTCTCTATTACAAGGAAGTATATAAAATATAGCATACTCATCTGTAGTAACAAGTTTTTTTAATTTATCAGTAATTTTATTAGTCACAGGAGTTGGTTCAGTTTGAAGCATAAAATTATCTTTACTAACCATCATATTAACAGCATCTATAAGAGAACCATTAATGGCTTCTTCTGGATGTTTATTCATATTAAGTTTAGGCAATACTTTCATTATCTTTTCGGGTCAAAAGTATCAATGAAAAATGTACTTCTAAATATCTTAGTAACATCTTCATCAATACCGTTAATTAATATAGAACGTTTAGCTTCTTCTTTCATAGTTTGCCAAATATAATAAGGATTTGTTCCATATTGACTTGCTTGAAGATTAAAAACAGGATGTTTATATCCGCGACAAAGCATTTTATACATACAGTAATAAGTAATAGCTTCAATAAGAATACCATTATTAGGAATTACTGGCAAATCACAACCATAAATATCACTTGAATAAGTTTCAATAGCATCAAATTCAATTATTATCTTATTAGTATCAAAATTAAGTTCTATTTTATCACATCCAACAAGAACATAATTTCTTTGCTTTTGATTAGTATTATTAATATTATAATGTTGAACATTATATCTATAAGGATATTTATCGTTTTCAGTTTCAGCAACAACATAATTTTTTTCATTAATATTGCCATCATCGATATAAGTAGTAGTACTTGCAAGTTCTGTTTGTATAACATCCCCCGTAGAGTGACTATTATTGCAACATGACTCTTCTCCAGCTTTATCTATGACACATCCATCATTATCATAAACTTTTAGAGAACTACCATCAATATTACATTCAGAATAAGCAATTCTATCTTTAACAATAAGCTGTTTCTTTTTACGAACTTCACAAAGAACATTTAATTGTGACATAGCATCAATAGTCCAAGCTGCAACACGTGGTATCCAATCACTATTATCAGGATTAAAATCATTGTCAATCTTAGCTATTATATGCTCTATATTGGTATTTGCTTTCATTTGCATTTCTAATAAAGTTTGTATAATTAATAGGATATTTATATAAAAGAATATTAAGTTTATATTTAATATCAACTTGTAGATTATAAATATCTTCTTTAGTTTTACAAAATTTATCGGCTATCGTTGTATAAGACATGCCACGATATTTAATAGACACATATTCAGTACGTTGATATTCAAGAGAATTAACTTTAACTAAAGAAGAGTTTATAAATGCAAATTCATAATAATCGGTGTAATCTTTATAAACTCTATAATCAACACCATCATAAGGAATATGTCGAGCCTCATACCAAGCAGCTTCTTTATCGTCATAAAGTTTTTTGCCTTGTGCTAAAAGTTCTTTCTTTTTAGCATTAGTTGCTGCGTAATCAATACAACGTTTTTTAACTTTAGGATTATCATCAACTTTCCAATGATTTATTAAATATGTACCAAGACCATTAGAAAATTTATATCCATTTCCTTCAAGAACACAAGCATGAACTTTATTAAAAAAAGTAGTAATAATAGTTCTATACTCTGTAATTTTTATATTTTTACATTTAGTATAATATTCAATTTCTTTAATATACTCATTTTCTTTATTAAGTAAATTACAATATTTAGTAAGTTCTATAACATAAGGACGAGTTAGTTCATTAGTATTTTCTACAATAAGTCTATTAACACGTTTATAAAGTTTTTCATCAGGATTATATTTTTTATCAATCCATTCAGTAGTATAATTTATTAGAATAATACCAAGCAAATTTTTGATTTTATCTTCATGAAGTTTAAGATAATTATAACATTCTTCTTTAGCAGTTTTAGTATTTTTAAGGATTTCATTATATTTTGCTATTGAAACTTTAGCGTCATATACAAATTGATAATAATAATCTTTAAGCTTAGTATCTGGTAACATAACTTATTACTTAGTAAGATTAATAGCAGGTTCTTCATTTGTTTCACGAACAACATTAGTCTGAAGACCACCATTCCATGATTTAAGAATAATATCTTTAACAGCACTAATCATATCTTCAGGAAGTAAAAATTCATCATTATCATCAATTGAATCAATATCAACTTTCTTATCTGAAGTTTCAGTTAAAATAAGTTGAGGCTGTTCAAATACAGATTCGATAGTAATATATTTAATAGAATTAAGTAATCCATTATTAATAGTATTAATATAAATATATTCATTTTGATAATCATAAGTAATACAACATTGCATACCAGGAAGATGTTTATAATATTGTGCAGCTGCTTCTTTAACAAAAGCAATTTCAACAGGATGCATTACACCTGCAGTGCGAACAGAATGAAAAGGAAGATTATTAGTAAGACGTACAGGACGAGGAACTTTATTAGAAGTTCTTTTAATAACAGGAAGAGAAAAAGTAGGAGTATTAGCTTGGTCTCCATCAGGAACATCTATAAGACTAAGTCGAAAACGCTGTTGAAGACCTTTGTCAGTATAATTATGATTACCATAAGATTTACGTATAAGTTCATTTCGAGCATGAATTATACCAAGTTTAATAGCTCTACGAACAGGTACGCTATCAGCTTGCTGAACGCTATGAGCAATTTCTGAAATAAGTTGATTAATTGAAGCCATAGTATTACTAATTTTGTGATTACTAATATTAATGATGCTAATATAATATATTTATTTCATATAACCAATAGTTTCAACAAATATTATAAAAAAATAGTGGTACATATATTACTATGCACCACTATTATATTAACATATTTCGTACCAATCAATAGGAGTTCCATTACCAATCATAGTAGCAACCCATCTCCTAAAAGTAGTTTCATCACTTGCATCAGAATCATCTATTGTATCTTTCACATACATAGCTAATTGTCTTTCATTCTCAATAGAACTTCCAAGATAATCTGCTTTACACATTGTGGCTGCAAATACATAATCATGTAGTATTTTATTACGAAGATTAACTCCATATTTAGAAAGTAAAGCATCTACTTCTTCTTTAGTATAAGCTTTTATATTTTCTTTCTCTTTAGTATTTTCGTTAACTTTATACATTAATTTTGTAGCATAATCATAAGCTTTCTTATTAAAATGCCAACCAAAATTAGAAATATACCTTTTCATATCTGAAGGCATATCGTCATAAATATCTAATGGTTTATACATAACTATATAAAAAATAAAAGTAGGAGCAATAATTGCCCCTACTAATTAAACATTAATAACGGCTATAACGTCCACCGCTACCACGATTTCGTTCACTACGAGAATTATATCTTTCTTCTCTGTCATAATCATCGTCATAATCATTGTCATAATCATCATAGTCACGTTTGTTTCTACGATTACGATTACCATGACTTTCTTCATGAGAAGAAGAACGTTTCATCTCTTTTAAACAATCAACAGCATTAGTAAGATGCTCCATAAGATTGTTCATTTTATCTTCAGTTATTTCTACAACATACATAATATTAATCTCCTTTATTTTTATTTAGCAACTGAGACACCATAGACTTCATATCATAAATACCTTGCTCAATATTAGTAACTTTATTCTCTAAAGCAATAATTTTATTTTCTTGTTCTTTCTCTTTTGCAAATCGAGGATTAAGAGCAGACATAATTTCATCTTTGCTATCAATAATACTTTGATGATATTCAACACTATCAACAATTTGTTGACTTGTTTTAACCATCATTTCATATTCTTTAGTCATATCATCAGCATTGTCAGAAATAACAATTCCTGTTGATGGACTAACAATAGAAAGATTTGCAGGAATCTTTTGAAATTCATAAGTATTTCCATTTACGTCAACCTTTATATCCATACTTTGATTTGTAAGACCGTAACTTTGAGGAGTAATGGTTGCTTTAGTAACTTTACCTATTTTTAGTATAGGTTTATTATTCTTATCTAAGATATAGAATATACTATTTTGTCCAAGATTGCTAAACATAATTTTAAACTCCAGTTAAAAGTTGAAGAACAGTGCCGTCATAAAAAGCAAGATAAATACCAGATTCATTTAATTCGGCAGAAGTAACATTTGCTCCATTCAAAGTAGTAACACTTACTGATTTACCATTTGTATCAAATACTATTGGGACAGCAGTAGTTGGAGCAGTAAAAGCAGGAAGTTTAAATATAATCAATCCTGCAAAATTACCATTAAGAAAAGGATGATTCTTAAAACTATAAACAACATTGTTAGTATTTACAGTAACACCTGTTGCTTCAAGTCTTGGAATACCTTGTCTATTGGCAAATATATAAGGATTTACAATAGCCATATTACCCCCAAGCATTAAAAGGATTAATACCAGCTCCGTACAGACCATACTGAGCAGCAACACAAGAAGGAACACCTACAACAGGAGAATAAGGAATTGTTGCAGTTTCAGGAAGTTTACACTTAACTCCATCTACGTCTTTTTGCAAACCGTTGATAGCAGAAACAATAGGAGCGGTAGCTTGATTAATCATCTGATTAAATATAGCTGTTTGCTGTCCATTGTTAATAACATTAGCCTGTTCAGCAATCTTTCTATCACGCTCGGCAATTTCACGTTGCATTTCACGCATTTCGGCAGCACGCTGACCTGCAAGAACCTGTGAAGTATTTTCACGAATTGCATCACGAACTTCACAAGTTTGACGTTGTGTTTCATAAGCAACACTTGAAAAACCTCTTTCCTGTGCAGTAGCAACATTGTTAATCGCACTCTGCAAAGTATTAGTCTGCTGACATATAGAAAGACGATTTTCGCAGCAACAAGAAGCAAGTTGTGAAGCAATATTAGAATTGCCTGCTTGAATAGCGTTAATAATCTGAAGTGAACTTTGTCCAACTTGATTACCAACAGATTGAATCTGAGTATTAAGAAGATTAATAGCTTGCTGAACTTGTCCAATAGAGCAATTAAGTGTAGATGCAAGTTGATTAACTGCATTTCCATTTCCTTGAATAGCTTGCATAAGAAGTTCTCTACCGTTGTCATTGTTAATCAAATTACCAAGAGCAGCGTCACCAGCAAGATTACCTCTATTGCCAAAACCATTCCAACCATTTCCGCCCCATCCCATGAGGAAGAACAAGAAGATTACCCACATAAACCAACCACCTTCAGAACCAAAACCGCCACGATTATTCATCATAGCCATAACCATATTTGGGTCAAGACCTTGTTTTTGAAGAAGAGGAGCAAGACAACCAAGAACGCCACTATTAGCGTCATTGCCAAATACATAAGTTTTACTTTCACTCATAATAATAGATGTTTAAATTGTTAATGAATAAGTTTAAAGTAATCGATTACATTGCAAATATAAACACTATTATAAACATAAAAAGCATGATTACAATAATTTTTGTAATCATGCTTAAATAAAGGGTTTCTATTGTGACTTATTCACAATAATAGCTTTTCTATATTTATTAAGTCTATAAAGAGTTACTTCATCAAAATCCATTTCAGACCAACTCAGTTCTTTAAAGCCAGGTTCTTTATGTCCTTTAGGTATAAGACCAAGTTTAATATAATTATCAAAAGAACTTGGACTACAATGTAGAATATGGTCACAAGCTTCTTTCTTACTAATTCTTTTAATACCTCTATTGAGTTTAGTTAAGTTTTTAATAATATCGTTTAATTCGCTTTCAGTATGATTACTATTTCCAGCATCAATTTTATTAATCAATTCTTGTAGAATTGTTCTTATTATTCTTAATTTTATGTCCATAATCTTTATTATTAATGTATTTAATAAGTTCAATAATAATAAAAATTGTTACTACAATATCAATATTATAAATTATATTAATCTCCTCATAAAATTTTTGATAAGTATAAAGTTCGTTAAGTATATAATTATTAACAATAACAATTTTATGCCAATTACAAAATTCAAATGTAATACTACTAATATAAAGTATAATTGTAGTAACAATCGAATCCTCAAAAATAAAATCATAAATCTTATAGAAATTAATATTAAATATATCATATAATATATTTAATAATAACATCCCAACCATTTGTATGATTGGGATGTACTTAATCATTATTAATAGCACCTTTTTCATAATCACTATATCAAATATAGCAATAATGATTTAACTAACAAAGAGTATTATCAATTTTTTTATAATCAATGCCAAATTTAATACAAATAGGCTTTAATATCCAACTCCAAAACACAGGAGCAAGAATAGCAGAATTAATTAGTACAATATTGCTATTATAACTAACAAGTTTATAAATAATAGCAACAAAAATTATTGATATAAGAAGACATATTCTTTTAACAAGTTTATGTACTTTAGCATCACCATTAAGGTAATCAATAATTTTTATAATAATATATGTTAGTACATTGACTATAAACATATATGAAAAATCAAAATTATTAATAATTTGATTTATAATTTGAGATATATATTCCATAATTTATTCAGTTATCGCTTGTATTACATATCCTAATTCATCAACAACAACAGTTTTAATATAATTAGTAGTAACTCCATCAGGCATAAGTGCATTATTATAATTATCAATATATTGAGAAGGAACTTTAATTAGTTTATTTCCAGTAACACCTGTACCTATCTTATCATATCTACCGAATGATTGAACATCAGTCTTAGGAACATCTCCTAAGAAAGTAATAGTTGCAAGTTTTGCACATTGTTCAAAAGTCATTGCATCAATAAAAGTAATAGTTTCAGGAATGCTAATAGCATTTAATTTTGTACAGCCATAAAACATATTTGCTTCTATCATAGGAACATCTTTATAATTTACTATTCCTGTAAAATATTTAAATTCATCAAATGATTTAATATTAGTATTATTATAAAATATACTTTGATTATTATTTAATAAAAATGATTTAATTTTAATACAATCTTCTTCTGTAAGTCCATTTGTAACATCAACATTATAATTACTCATTATCTGAGCAGAAAAATTAGCAAATATATTAAATAATTCTGGATTAGTTTCAGCAGTTATAATATAATCTTTTACAGCACCTTGATTAATGGTAATTTCTTGTGACAATCTTCCATTAATATTTTCACAAGTTATTACACTTGTACCAACTTTTTTAGCAGTAAATGAAATAACAGCATTAGTTAAATCAGAATTTAATAAATTTCGAGTAAAATAATTTGTATCATAAGTTTCAGTAAGTTGTCCTATTTTTCCACTAACAGTTAATATAACAGCTTCTCCGGTATCAACTTCTGTTCTATTAAATGATGCTTTAAAAGTTGGTTTCAAAATAGTAGATGTAGTAATTGATGTAGTTTTAGAACCAGACTTTGCAGTAAATGTAATTGATTCATCATAAGTTTTAATTAATATATCCCATGTATAAACATCATTAACAACAGCAGAAGTAACAATTTCTACTTTAGATGTATCAAATAAAATAGAAGGAGTGTCAGTATAGTTACTTACAGAAACCTTTACCGTATCACCATAATATATAGTATTTTTATTTAAAGTAATTTTAAAAACTTTAGGACCAGGACCTTCATTGCCAGTATTAGAAGCAACTGCAATACCTTCATGTAATTGACTTATTTCAAAATCAATAACATTTCCATAAGTTCCATGGTCAAGATTATATCCTACAACAAAATATCTCCATCCAATAGGAATAAACCAATTATAATATTTATTATTATATTTCGCTAAAGTAACAACAAGTTTATAAGCATCGCTTCCAACTTTAGCAGGTTTAATAAATGAAGGGTCAGTATTTGCAACAAACATAGGAGAAGCAATAACTTTATAATATGATTTTCCTGTACTTAATCCTTCTTCTTCAAGAGTTGTTTCAACAACACCAAAATTTTGTACAGAAGCATATCCTTCAGAAAGTTGAATTTTAACATCTGGACCAGGACCAATTCTATAGCAATAAAGTATATTAGTAGTTTTATTATAAGCATATACGTTAACTGTACATTGAGCAATAGTATTTAATTCACCATCATCAGTTGTATATCCTTTTAATCTCATTTCATCATAATAAGGACTATGATTACCTTCATTAACAAGTAATTGTCCCATAACAGTATTTTGAATAATTGGAAATCCTTTATTAATATTCATAGTGTCAGTGTGTTTATCTCCATGTATAGAAGCTATAATATAATCTCCAAGTTTATCATAAACATATTGTGTATATTTTGTAGGCTCAATATTTGCATTATAAGAACTATTTATAGAAGTCCATTTTTCTTGTAAAAATGAATTAGTATTTTCTATTGTAGCAGGTTGATGTGAAAATATAATAACTTTATAAGTAGGATTATTTTTTATAATATTAAGAATATCATCTGTCATTGTTTTCCAATAACCATCGATTGCTGTATCTGGTATAGCTTTATAATTATAAAAATCATATATAGCTATAATAATACCAACGTCAGAATAAACTTTATAAGTATTAGTTGTTTTCTTATATTTAGCAATAAAAGTTGGACTTTGAATATCATTAAAGAAATTAGCACTATCTGTTAAGCCGTCTGTAGAGCCTCCTTTATTTTCCCAAACTGTAGTATCATAATTTCCAGGAGTGAATGCAAAATCATATCCAGTAGTATTAGAAGATGTATTCATATTAGTATGCCAATTTTTTAATTGAATAAGATTATTTTTTAATGCAGAAGGAGTATCATTGTTTACATTAGACATTCCAACAATACCTCCTGTATTAAATATACCAAGAACAGTAACTTTGTCTTTAATTTTATTTATAAGACTTTCAGCAGCTTGTACTCCTCGTTTAATGTATTCATCCCCTACGGGGGATAAAGTACCATCAGTACAAAGTTGACTATGTATATCTGATTCTTGTATAAATACAACAGTATTTTTATCGTTAGTATTTAAAATATTAGCGATACGTTGAACATCTTTTTCAGTAGTTTCTCCATATACACTTTCTTCAGATTGTAGTTCTATATTATTTACACTATCAGCAGCTTTCATTATATAAGTTCCGGTACGAGTTATATATCCTGTATTAGAAACACTCCAACTTAAAACATCTCCTTTAACAGCATTGACAGATTTAGTATTCATATTATTAATTTTAACAATAGCAGTAGAAGGAGTAGGAATTATACTAAATACATAATATTTTAAAAGAGTTATTGTAGTAACTTTATCTTTTGTTAAAGTTCCAGTTTTTGTCTTATAACCATCTTTATATGCAGTATAAGTAACTTCTTCATCATAAGAAATTACACTAAACATTACTCCATCTTTAATTTTATCACCAGTAATAATTTGACCATCACTAAGTGTTAGTTTAGTTACATTAGTTGTTATAATAGAAAAAGTATATTTATCATCTTCTACTAAAATAATATCTATTACTTTAGTTTCTTTAGCTAATATTGTTCCAGTTTGTGTAGTATAATGCTCTTTACTAACAGAATAAGTAATATTAGAAAGAAGTGGAACTGTTATAGATGTTGTTTGTCTTCCATTCATAATAACTGTAGCATCTGATGGATTAGGAACAATTGTTATAGTAGCTTCTGTAATAATTTTTACAAGAGTAATATTTAATGTTTTATCTTCTGTTAAAATAAAACTATCTGATTGTGATTCATAACCATCTGCAGTAACTGTATAATTAATTGTTTCACCATCCAAACCTGTATATGTCTTTACAGATTTATCATTAATTAAAACATTAGCTGTTGTAGGACTAACATTAATAGTAACTGTATAATATTTTTTAAGAGTAATAATAGTAGTTTCTGATTGACTTAATAAACCAATTTCTGTTTTATATCCATCAGCAGAAGCTCTAAATGTTAAAGTATTACTATATGACTCGACTGTAACAATTTTATTAGTTCCATCATATGTTAAAACTTGACCATCACTAAGTTCAAGTTTTTTAACATTAGTAATATTTATAGGATATGTATAAACAGGTTTTTTATCAAGTGTATAAGTTAAAGTAATAGGACTTTCTCCAACTAAATCTGAAGAACCAATTTGAGTAGTTAAATCATAAAAACCGTCCGCAGTAATAACAACTTGTTTACTTTCAGTATTATACATATCAAATTCTTTAGTCTCTATTCCTTCAACTAAACATTTAGCATCTATAGGTACAGTTTTTATAATAACATGATATTTATTACCTACAGGATAATTAATAGTAGTATCTATATTATTGTTTATAGTCCAACTATTTTGATATTTTTCATATCCAGAACTTTGTATAGTAAGATTAACAGTATCATTTAATTTACAGTTTTCAAGATGAATAGAATATAAACTTTCACTTTCTTTAGTAGGAGTAATTTGATTATTATTATATGTTGCAATAAATGTAGGAGTAATATTTTCATTTATTTTAATAACTATATTAACGCTATAAACAACTTCTTTTTTCTCTAAAGTTATAGTAATTTGCTTATTTTCTATAACAGTTGTTTGTCCTTCTTTAGTAATATATCCATCTTTTTCAACTTTATATTTTACAACAGTTCCACTTATAACAGTAATATTGCTTTGTTTAATATCATTAATATAAACATTTGCATCTATAGGATTAGGAATTATTTCAAAAATATATTTTTCAGGTTCTGGGTCAGGAATATTTTCTTCAATAATTTCTCTAAGACCACTATAAGGATAACTTTCTCCATGATAAAGCATCTGGTCTCTTGGACTTTCTTCTTCAGTATAATGTCTATATTTAATACGTCTTATTTGGAAATGACGAATATCCCAAGCAGCTTTAACACCAGCCCATGTTCCAAAATATCCAGCTTTAGCATAATCTCCCCATTCATTATCAGAAGGAAACCAACCACCTATAAGAAAAGGCATAGGAATAAATGGAGAACATGTAGCATTAGTTCTTACAAGAACTCCGTCAATATAACATTTAGTATAATCACGATGCCAACAAAATCTATAAGTATGATATTTGCCATCATCCATTTCATGAGGAACATATCTATCATTAACATTTTTTGCATTAAGATTAATATCTCCAAGTGGAGTACGAGGAGTTGTTGCAGCAACAGTATTCATCATATCCCATCCAGTACGACCATCAATAGCGTGTGTAACATCTTTCATCGCCATAATAGCATTTAAATATTTAGAATTAGCTTCTATACCTCCACCAACGTCAGGTTCTGTAAGCCAGTTATTCCAACGTATAGCTTTAGTACTTGCATCATAACAAATTCTATCACAAATAGTATTAGAAACATGAATCCATTTAAGTTCATTTGCTGCAGTAGATAAATAAGGACTATTTCTTCTATCAAGATATTCTGTTCCAACAGAATTAATTGCATTCATTTTATTTTCAATAACTGCTTTAGATGCTTCCCAATCAAGTAACCACATACCATAATCTGCACCTGCTTTATTACAGCCAACTACAGTTCGAGGGTCGAGTAAAGGAGTATAAAAACGATAAGATGGATTTTCATTAGGATTTTTATCAAAAACAATTTGAGTAATTTCAGAACCAAGTTCCAAATCAATCTCATTATTTACAATAATATAAGGCATACCACTATCTTGTTTAAAAGAATGAAGATAATTCCAAATACCTTTCTTTTCTCCTACACGATATTCATATACAGGTTTATCATCACCTTTTGTTGTATTAGTATCACATCCTCCAGCATAAAATTTATAACGTTCTTCATCAAGAGGATAATAAAGTTCTTGATAATGGAACATCCACCAACATATAGCTTCTCCTTTAAAATCAGTAGGAATTTTCATTTCAATTTCAAATTCACCATATCCATAGTATTTTTTAGATTGAACAAGAGAACCAACTCTTTGAGTACGTGCTTTTAATGGGTCTGGAATATGTTTGTCAGCGTACCATACAACATTTTTATCTTCATTCAAAGGATATTGTATTTGATTTGCAACACCTCCATACCAACGATTTTGTCCACTATCTTTTTCATTACAACAAATAGCACCATCATAAAAATCTCCATGATTTTCCCAAGTAGCACATTTTTCTCCTCTATCAAAGTAAATAAGATGACCATTCTCACCACCACTTAATGTTCCAGCTCGTTTTTCTTGTCTAATATAAAATATCTTTTTAAATTCTGTAATAGCATTATCAAAATTATCAGTAAAATTAATATCAAAATCTATTGTTTTATCATCTGGTTTAACAGTATCTATAGTTACTTTTTTACTATATAATACTTTTCCGTTACTCATCACATTAACAGTAGCTTTTCCTATAGGAATATCAGCAGGTAACATAAACCATGCTTTACCATTTTTAAGTTCTTTAAATTTAACAATATCAATAGTTTGTCCATTAGAACATTTAATTTCTACTTTAGTATTATATTTATAACCTCCACCAATAATATCCATTAATGCGGAAGGTATACAATCATAAGGAGAAGCAGGATTAAATGCAGTTTCCATATAAGCAATATGAAGACCTACTTTACATACATATAAATCAGCTCTATTAGTATTTTGAGAATTTATTTGAATATTTTGAGTACTTTCTTGAAAATTAGTTTTTCCTAATGTAGTATCTACTAATTCAGAACAATCTATATTTGGAGTATTCCAAGTACCTCCTATTGGATTACCAAGACTATCGGCAGTCTTTGCAACATTAATAGTTGACCATATATAATTCCCCGTAGAGGGATTCGTGAATAATTCATTTATTCCTGCATCTATATTATCAATAACTCCTATATCTTTATTAGAATTATAAGTAGTATCTGCAAACTTAATACTTTTTATATTTATAGTTTTAGCATTAGTACTTCCACCTTTAGTATTTATAATTTTAAAACCAGGAATTATTCCGTAACCACCATGCTCAAATGTAACACTTTTAGTTTTATTTACTCCATTAGTACCACCTAAATAAATAGGATTACTTAGATATTCAGTATTTGGTATTCCTATAAGATTATCATTGTCTGCATATTGATAAGAAGTGCAGACAGGAACAATAGCTATTTCTTCATCATCATTTCCTGTTGCGCTATATATAACAGTCATTGTTACTGATTTATCACAACTAATTCGTTTAACAGCAGTTCCTCCTCCTTCAAGATGTTCTTCACCAGGAGTACTTCCAAAACCTTTATTTATAGGAATAGAAGTTGTTTGATAATTTTCTTTGCTATTAACATTAACATATTCAATAATACCATGTTTTATAAACATCATTAAAGTAAACCATTTATTATATTTAAAATCAGAAAATCCAATAAGTGCTTGTTTAGTATTATCTTCTGGATTTACATAATTAATAACAACATTATTAATATTAGATAAATCAAGAGTGATTGTGCGAATACCATTATGATATTTAAATGTAAGTAAATCTACAGAAGTATTATCCTGTGTAGGAACATAAAATTTCATAAAGAAAACGCGATAAGTATATTCTCCTTCAGTAAGAATAGTACCATATCTATCAACATAATTTCCATTACTATCTTTTCTAACGTTTCCATTCTCATCATAAGAAAGTTTAGAAAAATCAATATTACCAAATATATCTTCAATCCAAACATTAGAACTAAATCCTAAATCATCAAAATTATCTTTAGTATATTCACGAGGAAGACGTATATAATTATCTTTATTTATTTCCATACAATTATAAGATTCTTCTTCTGCATCATCACTTGCTTTATTAACAAAATGAAAATCTTTTACTTGTTCATCAGGAACAGGATAAGCTATACCGCCAGAAGCACCAATACCATGAGTACTATTACCTAAATCAAAAAACCATTTAACTTGGTCTGCAGAAGGAGATGCTCCAGCAAGAATATCAACAGTGTCAGTATAAAGTTCATAATTACCATCTTGGAAAATAATTTTATCCCATATAGGATTATCTCCAACATGAATAATTTGAGGAGTATAACCTTGTTTTACATAAACTTCATCTTGTTCGTGATGATAAACATAAAGATTATATCTTGCATCATAATCAAAAGTTCCATCTGCAATAGTAAATCGTTTCAATGTATTATCTGTATCACTAACAATAAATTGACCAAGTTTATTTACTGATACATTTTCTTGATAAAGAATAACATTACCAACAGTTTCAATATTTCCATTAGTATTTTTAACAGACTCATTAGCATCTGTAATAACAAAATCAACATGTTGAATAATATTAGGAATATTATCAAATTCTATTCTGTCTATATAATAGTGACAAGGAGCGTATTCATCATGATAAAATGTTCTAATACAAGCTATAAACTTATAATTAGTAATTACAGAATTTATAGTAGCAGTTTCATTAATTTTATAAATATATTTATATTGGTGAGTATATAAATCTTTTAATTCATGAACTAAAACACTTTCTGTAGTTTCAATACCATCATTAAAAGTTTTAGCATTACGTTTAATAGCAATCTCGACACATTTATATTTAGTATCACATTCTAAGTCGATATTGTCGGCTATGCCGTCGTAGTATTGAGAGAAGTTATCCACCTTTCTAAAGCTAAAATCAGCTCTAAGTACTTTCATTGTACTAAGGTCGGATAATGTATTAGGTGTTGTTTCGTGCAGCTTATATAGCAAAGAATAGCTATAATCAAAAACCGTTGTTGCCACTGTATCAGCAGCAGCAACGGTTTTAGGTGCAACAATAGATTTATCATTCATAAAACTATTATCATTAGTTTATTCAACAAACATTCTTAATCCAGACTCAGGAAAACTTTCTCCAAGACAAGTTGGTTCAGTTTCTATTTTAGTACTTTTTCCATTTATTTCAATAGTTTCTCCAGCATGATATTTCTCATATTTAACTCTACTAACTTTCATATGAAGTATTTCAAAATCAGCAACAGTACCTGCCCATGTACCAATTGATGTATTTTCATCGTCAGTAAGATGACCTATTAAACCTCCTTTAGTTCCATGAATACCATCTCTATCAATAACACCAGTAGGATTTTCTTTTTTATTCTTTGGCATAGTAGGAAACCAACCAGCAATAGTAAGTTTCATTTGGTTAAATGGAACAAATCCTTTATTTTCACGATAACAAACATCGTCTACATAAAGAACAGTTCTATCAGGAAGCCATACAATAGACCATTTATGAAATTTACCATCAGCAAAACCATGTTCATTATCAGCAACATGAGTTAATTGAGAACAATATTCTTCTTTTGTCTTCTGAAGGTCAATATCAGGTTCTCCATTTATATTTCCAGTATAATAACTTTCCGCACTATATTCTCCTTGCGGAAGACACCAACCATCACCAGAATTTAATTCACCAATCCAATTATTAAACTTACAATTTTTAAAACTTGGAAGATAACGAGGATTAGCAACATCATCAATCTTTTTCCAACTTATACGTTCTTTAGGATTAGTAACATCGGTTAATTGAAAAAGACCTTTTTCATCATCAGAACCATTTGTGACACCTATTGAAAGTTTATTATCAATACAAACGCTATCAAAATATGCTCTTTGCAAATCGCTCCAATTTGAAATAGTACCATTAGTAAGATGTGAAGGAAGCTCAATATCTATTTCATTATTAACTACTCTATACCATCCAGCCTCATCACTACCTTGTGCGTTACGATACTTATATGGAGCTTGTTCATATCTATAATCAGTATCACTTACTTCAATATAATGGAAAAGCCAAATTGCAGGACAAACTCCCCAAATACCTACAGGAAGTTGAAGCCATACATCTACTCTTCCATAACCAAAGTATTTATTAGAAACAAGAGCAGTACCTGTTCTCAATCGAGATTTATTAGTACGATTATCCCAAGAATTATTATCATAATCAACATCACCACCATAACCACAATAAGGTTCTACATCAGATTCTTTTCCAACACCCATTAAAGAACCTTTATAATAATCACCGTGATTTTCAAGAACAATATTTTGATTTTCATCAAAATAAATATTATGTCCGTTTACTCCTCCATTATATCCTCCCCAAGTACCATGCTTAGTAAAGAAATATTCTTGAAGAGCTTTAAGTGGATTATCTGTTTTAGTAAAATCAATATCAAAAGAATCTTGTAAATAATTTTCATTAGAAATAATACCTCCTACTTTAACTTCTACTCCAGATTCAATAACAGGATAACTAAATCCAGGAAAAGTTTTAGTAAACAACATTTTATTGTTACTAATAATCTCTGCTTTAATAGTTCCAGTTTCTGTAAATTTATGATTATTAAGTTCAGGAATATTAGCAAATATATCTGGGTCTATAAGAAAACTAACTTTTTCATTAGTAGCTACAGCATTAAATGAAGTAGGTTGAAGATATTTCCAAGCAACACCATTTTTATTAGTGCCACTTAATCGAAGTCTACATTGAAAAACATCCGGATTAAGAACTTTTTCATATATAGATTCTTCAGGATTTATTTTAACACCACAACAAACATATGCAAGTATAACACCAGTATTAATATTATTATTGTCATTAGGAGTTCCTCCAAAATAAAAACCAGAATGTCCTGTACCGCCAGTTGAAAACTTGGGTATAGTATATTTCATAGATAGATTTTCATAAGAAGTATTTTCTCCAACTTTTTTCATATAATAAATATTAAGACCAGTAGCACTTAATATACAATAATACCAAATATTATTTTCTAAGTTAGTTCCTAAAGAACCAGAAGTTGCGCCAGAAACATCTGCAATAAGTGTTTTATTAACATCTACATATAATTTAAAAGAATAATTATTTTGAAACTTTTCAGTAGGATTTTTAGAAGTATCAAAAGAACATAAAACTCTTTCTCCATACGTATGTCCTTCTTCAGGTTCTTTGAGATAAAATGCAAAACCAATAGCATAAGAATGAGAAGCAACATCGTCCAATGTTACACCTCCACCGCCATCATCAGTCCAATATGCACCAAAAGGTTCAAATTGATTTGTTGTATCATTAAATTTAAGACAAGGAAGAACCATTAGTTGATTTTCACCACTATTCCAAGCAATAGGAGAAAAGCCCATAATAGATGTTCCATTTTTATCTTTAGCTGTTTCAAAATTACCATCTTCAGAAGTCTGAACATACTTGCCATTAGTTTCTTTAACAAATGACATACTGCCCCATTCTTCTTCAAACATCATTTCTCTTTTTTTAGAATTAAGCCAATAACAAAAAGCGCAATCATCAGAATTAGGTTGTCCAATAAGATGTAGTCCTGTTTCATACCAATCATATATTTGACCAGGAAAAAGAGTTTTATTATAATAAGGACTATCAGTCATTGCAACATTTTTACCAGTCTTAAATTTAAAATCAAAGTTTTCTCCAAGAACATTAGTAAAACGAATAACATATTCAGTAAAAGGTCGAAGACCTGTAATTTCAAGATTTTTAACAGGAGTACCATCTGGTTGAATTTGACAATTACTATTAACAGTAACCCAATTATTATTTTCATAATTTTCAGAATATGTAGTATATTTAACTACATATTTTTGATTAGTCCCAGGTCGAACATTAAAGTTCAACTTGGGAAACCAATACTTTAGAGGTACTTCATCTCTAACAGCCATAACTTACTTATAAGAAAGAACTTGTGCATTTGCTATACGAGTAATAGTAGGAACTGCATCAGAAAGAATTGTACCTTGAATAACAACCCATCCTCCTTCATACTTAATATACACTTTACCTGTTTGTGTATCAATAACATGACCACCAACAGCCATACTGCCAAATGTACTATCAAGCCAAGTAGTTGTATCTTCAGAAACACCATCAATGGTTCTAATTTCAAAAGAACCGCCTCCACCAGCAGATTGTTTTTCAACAAAAGTAGTTACATTAGTAGGATTCCAATATTCTTTAAGAACAGAACCTACTTTAACAGCTACTGTTACACCAAGCGGAATATTACCTTGATAAATTTCCGCAACAGCACGTCTGGCTACCTCAAGACTTCCATGAGGACCATAAGCTGCATTAGCATTAGGAAGAAATGAATCAGATGCGCCTGTAGCATCAGGATTATTCATTCTTATTCCATTAGATAAATTTAATGTTGCCATATTAACTAATTGTTACTTTAAGATTAATTTCGATATTAACAAAATATACAAATTTATAAAATTCATAAGTAGTTCCATCAATAGTAGTTGTTTGTATTTCTTGCAAACGTTTATTATTATAACCTTGTTTAGGATTATAAAAATAATCACCATTCATATCGGCATTATCTATAACAAGAGATTTGCCTTTTGGTATTGCAAACCAAACAACCTTTGTTGGAGTAGGAAGTCTACTAATAGAAGAACTTGTAGTTTTTTGACCAATAATAATACTATTAATTGTAGCATCTTCATTAGTACCATAATAATTATAAATAACAATTTGCTTTTTACGACAAGTTATAGTATAGTTATTAGATTTATAAACATTTCCATCATTATCTTCAATCTGAGCATAGAAAGTATAACTATGACCTTCAACAACTTCTAATGGAACATCAATAAACTTTTGTGGAGAAGTAAGTCCAAGACCTTCTTGTATAACCTCCCCCGTAGAGGTAAGAATCTTTAAACTATCAGCTTTAGCTTCTTTTCCATTAGTAATAGTAAATGTGGCAGTATTAATTTGAAGAGTTTGTGAACCTTCACAATTACCAATATTAAGTTTAAAATTAGTAATTGAAGGATAAGCAGTTTCTACACAATCACATCTAAAGTCAAGTTGAATATTAATATAATACATTAGTAATTGAGCTTTTTTCTCTTCACCAAGATTATAAGCTGCACAAGCAGCTTGAAACATATTCCAACAGTTAATAATATTTTTATTAACTCCTCGACATGTAGAACCACAATCTTTTAAAATATCTATTCCTAAATCACTAAGTTTAATAAGTAGCTTTTCATAAATGCACTTATACTTCTCAGGAATTACACAATAAATATATTTTCCGTTTGCGTCTTTATCCATATCAATATTTGTTTATTATCAATGAATATTATTTTATTATTCAGCAAAAATATAATTTAATGAAATAGTATTATATGTGCTATCATTATTTTCAATTTGTTCATCAGTAAATTTATTAGCATCATTATCTTGCATTCTATTAAGAATATTCATAGCATTTAAATTACAAATTGATTCATTAGTGATAGCAAAACCACTATTACTGGCATTTACTAAATTGCAAGCACCAATAATAAGTTTCTTTTGAACATCCTCATAATTTAGCATAATTTATTTTATAATATTATTTGAAATATAAGTTCCGTAAGATTGAAATTTAAAAGTAATTTTATTAGTGAAAGATACTATTCTATCTTCTTTAGAAAGGGAAGTATTATATATAACATTTGTAATATCATCTTCTATTTCTTTAACCCATTCTTTTTTAAGAAATTCAGAACATCTAATGTTATTAACTTTATATAAATATAAAGTAGCATAAGTAGTATAATATTCAGCATTTACAATATTATGAATATTAGATATAATACCTTCTTTATTATTATTTATATGATTATTTACTATTGTTGCTGCAACAAAAGCAGTAAGTCTCATTGCAGATGAAGAAAGAGTATCATTGATAGCAATTTTACATTTTTCTTTATCTTTGTCAACAATATTTTTAGTAATGTCTTCAAGAAAAGAAGCAATAGAATTTATAGATTTTGTTAATTCAGTACTAAGTTTTATAGTATTAGCTTCTTTCTTAGTTTCCATCCATTTAGTAATAATTAAATATATAGCAACGACTATTGCAGGTGCTATACCTTGTTGTAGAGCTTCTAATATAGAATCCATAAAACCATTAACAGAAAAAGGAGTTACTGATATTACATAGTAACATCAATAACCCCTTTAACTATAGTTATAAGTTAAACAGCTTATACGTTAGTATCTGCACTTGCTTTTGTTTCTGCTTCTGCTTGTCCAGCAAGACCTTTACAAACAGTTTCAAAAGCTGCAATACCTGTTGCTCCAGTAGGGAAGGCAACTTGAATAATCTGATTAACTACCTCATCACGAGTTCTTACATCACGAGGTTCAGCAAAACGTAGAGTAAATATTGTGAAGCCTGCATCAGCAGTATCATTACCCTTCAAAGGATTGAGAGGATAATTAGGATACAGATAATAATAAGCATCACGATAAGTATACTCAAATCCAGCATCTGCAGCAGCTTTATCTGCAAGGTCAGATACATACTTTGAATCACCATAAGCAGGAATACCTTGGGTAGTTACTGTAACGGTCTGACCAAAAAGAAGGTCTGCACCAATAACAGCATAATCAACGCCGGCAGCATCTGCTGTAATAGTAATCTTTGTAGTTTCTGCTTTTGCTGTAACACCAGAACCAACATTGTTGTTAATCGCTTCTGCAAGTTTCTTTGCAAGGTCGGCAGCAGTTGTAGTAGTGTCTTTAATGTGAACCATTGCAGTCCACTTATTACGCTCATTAAACTTAACGCCTTTAAGAGCAACAATCAAACTGTAATCACCAACTTGTGTTGGAGCAGAAATTGTAGTCTCAGCAACAAACTTTGTAGCGGCAGAATACTCTCCCTTAACATAACTAAAGTTATTCTTAAAAATAGGAAGAACAATTGGACCACCATTATTAACAGAACGACCAAGAACAAGCATAGCCTCTTTTGCAAATTCAGTGCCTTTAGTAGATGCAGTAAGAACTCCATCCTTATTGTAGAAGACACCAACAGCACCAGCAGCAACAGCGTTCAAGTCAGCACCTGTAGCATATGCACCGGTACCAGCCAAAATAAATTGTCGCATATTATCTAAAATACATTTAAATTATTATTGTCCAGTAATAGCTTGTGAAGTAGCAGCAACTGATTTAAAGAACTTAGAAACAGCAAGCTCGACAATCTCACTATGAAGATAATCTGGCAAATCACAATTAACACGCTCTGCCTCATTCCTGCTATATTTGACAACAGCAGGATTTGCTATATATTTAACAATAATAGCTTTAGGCTTATGCGATTCACTATTAATAAATACCTTTAAATATTCAGAATTATGTTCATCACTAAACATAGAACAAATAGGATAATCCCAAGATGCACCATTTAGAACATCATTCAATGTTTCTTCAAGCTTATCTCCATCGATAAATCTACATTTATATTCACTATCATTATTATCATAACAAATAGCGAAAGAAGTATAAAGAAATACATTGTCTAACTGACTAAGTTGAATATCTTTAGTGACATCCGTTATAGTTATTTCTTTTCTTCTATATAGAGTACGCAAAGCATTAATAGGAGAAACAAAGTTATTTTGAATAGAAACTCTGTTTGGAAAAGCAGTCTTCGTATTCTCCATAACAATAGAACGAGCTTTCTCAACAATCGCCATGTTAAGAAATACATCAATGGACTCTGATAGAATACCACGAACATCTTGCATACCTACTTGCTGTCCAACCGTTCTAAACATTTCGTGCATCTGAGGAATTTCCATATTAAATATTCTTTAGTTTATTATAAAGAGCATTTACAATAGAAGCATTCTCTGCGTTTTTAAACCAAGCAACAGCTTCATTCATATTTGCTCCAATGAACTCTCCTTCAGGAGAAGTTATATTCTGATTATACTGCGAACGAATAAGTTCTCCACGAGCAATAAGATTTTCAATAGTAGCAATAAGTTTAACATCCTTATTCGCATAGATTTTGTTAAACTTAATAGGGTTTTCTGAACTAAACTTATCAAGCTTAATTTCTCTTTCAAGTCTATCTTCTGCAAGAGAAGAAATAACAGGCATGTTGTTTGCAACACAATATTGTGTATAAACAGCATCAAATAGAGAAGTATCAGCAAGACAAGCAACATAGTTAGACTTAGCCTTAGTAACTTCAGTACGATACTTTCTTAGCTTTTCAGCTTCTTTTTGTTCATCTTTAATATAGAAACGAATGTTGCTATCACTATTAATAAGAGCTAAATCTTTAGCAATGTCACTATACAAAAGACAATGACGATACATAAGATAATCATCCACATTTATAGGATAACCAAGTTTACATTTCGTTCCTTCAAGAACATTAAGACGAGTAATCTTTTCATTAAGAGCGTCTTTAAGTCCTTTGATTGTTTGACGGTTAGCAAGCTGATAAGTACTTTCAATTTTATCTTCTTCTGCTTTAACTTTAAAATAGTCAGACTTATGATAGTAATGGAAACTAACATTAAATGTTCGACCAAGCTCGTCAACAGATATACGAATATTATTCAAATATTGTTTAACTCGCATTATAAAATTAGGGTCAGAAGGAGAAAGACCAATAATGTTTGGGAAATATGTATCAACCTCTTCTTTATTTGCAGAGAGAATACGTGACGCATGAATACTGCTTCCAATATAATCTTTACGCTTAGGAAGAACTTTATCATTAGCCTTACGATAAAGACTATAATTCTTAACAAGCATAATGGTTACTTTACGAACATCAGTATATTCTTCATCAGTTATATTTTCAGAAACGGCATCAGCAGGTTTTGTTTCTGTTTCCTCCCCCGTAGAGGTAGTCTTATTGTCAACATCCTGTTCACCCTTTTCAGCTTTAGGATTAGAAAACCCAAATTGAGTGCCTTTGGCAGAATTATCATTCATTGTTTTATTATTTTAAAGTTTTACAATACACACTTCAACATGAACATCTTATTCGAGTTGTCAACTTGTAGACCAAGAGAAGATTTAACTTCATAACGTGCGTGGTCAACATCAGTTGCAGCATGGTTAGTATTAGGAAGACCCCAGCAAGCTGGAATATCAGTCATACCCTCAATAACCTTTGCCTTATAAGTTTGTCCCTTTTGACGAACCATACGAACATTACGATGACCATCATAAGAACTAAAGTCAATAAAGCAAGCTTGGTGAGAAGTAATAGGAAGACCGGAACGAGGATGAATCATACCATTTTGCTTAGCTGCTTCTGCAATAGTACCCTTATCAAAGAAAGAACAATGCTTTGCAGTAATAGTGTGACCATCAACTGTCTTATACTTACGGAAGTAAGCACCATATTCAAGATTGTCACCAGAGCCTTGAATCTCTTTATCTCCAAGAGGAGTAAGGAAACCATTCTCTTTAGCATCAATCTTCATAGCCTCATCGAAATCTTCAAGGAAACCTTTACCGCCCATGAACACAATGTTCATTGTACCAGTATCAGTATCTCTATCAAGAACATCACCAACTGTACGCTTAATCTTATTCAGAGTAAGATATTCACCATAAGTATCATAGTTAGACTCACGGCAAATCTCAAGCATACCAGAAGTATGAGGAATTGGCTTACCATTGTCACGGTCTTTAAGAAGAACTTCACCGTTAGTATTACGATTATACTCTGCCATCCACAGACGTTCCTCATTCATAACGCGCATGTTCAAGTTGAACTGTCGCATCTCTTCGTTAATCCAAAGCTTAGAACTACCTCCACCCTTTGTCTTAAACTCATATTCAGTAATGACATTAGCAAGGTTACCAGCAATTTCCTTAGAATAACGTTGGAACTCAAGCTGAGAAGTCATCTTAGCAGGACCCATAGAATTACTACGATTTCCCTTAGAATATGACTCAGAAACAGTAGGAGCAGACATACTCCAATACTTGCCCTTAGCAAGCATTTCAGGGTCTACATAAGCATTAGGATTAGGAGAAGTAAGTTTCAAAATATAACCATATCCGTGAGCACTCTCACCAAGGTCTTTTTGAATACGAACTTGAGTCTTTCCGTCAGGTGCAATAAGACCATATTGCTCAATAAACCAATGAGTACTAAAGTGAACTTCAAACTCAGCACCACCAAGACCAGGCTTAGTATTAGCTGTATTAAAGTAAGTTACCATATCGGTAAACTTCATACGACCCATAGTATTCCAAGTCCATTGAACAGTTGCAATATCAACAGTACCAGAACTACCTTGACCCTCTGTCAAAAATGACAATGGGAAACGGTCATCATCCATACCATAATTATAAGTAAGGAAAGAATTAATCTCCACAGGTTTTTGAAGTTGAAGATAAGCAATGCTCTCTTCATTAGAATAGCCTCTATCCTCAAATTTGCCCTGTGATAGAACACGCATCTTATACATAATAAAATCTTTTAATTAACTATAACCTAAATCTATATCTTTATTTTGTTTATTAGTAGTATTAGGTTTGCTAATTCTAATAGTTGATTGTTTATTTTCTTTAGCTCTTAATTTAAGTTTTGTAACTTGTTTCTCATTAATAGCCATATCAACAAGATTAGAATAATTGCCACCAACAAATTTAAGATAAGCGCGAAGAATATTATCATCTCTTAGTGTTTCAGGAGTTTCAGCTTCAAGGTCACGCTGATAAGCAGACTTGCCTTCATTGTCTACAAGATAAATGTAGTTAAAAAAGTCTTTAGGAGTACAAGCAACCTTTTGTCCATTTCTATTAACAATAATAGATTCTGGAATTTGATAGCCAGCAATCTTTTTAGACTGAATTACATTATAAACATCTTCCCAATATTCTTGCTCTTGTTTAGCTTGCTCTTCTTCTTGTTCTTGAGCTTGTTTTGCAAGATTATCACGATATTGTTCATCAGCTTCTTGAAGGGCTTGAAGTTCTTCTTTCGCAGTAGCAAGAAGTGTACCTGATGTTTTAAGATATTGAATGTAATTGTTTACATCACCTTTTTGACCACGCTCCTCCCACGCAGTTTTAATAATAGCTTCTTGTTGAGCCTCATTACTATCGTCAATCGTTATACCAGACCTATCGGGAAGTTGTCCGAAACCCTCAAGCGAATTTCCGTTGGCAATATAGTAATTAATAACATCCGGAAGAATAGGATACTTTTGGAAAAGTCCATTAATAGCAGCAGTAGTTGTTTCCTCTTTAGCAGACTCTATTACAGCATTAACATAATTTTTTACACCATCAGCAGAGTTATCAAATTTTATAACCTTTTCGTTGTCATCTGTTATTTCAACACCAATAGCATCTTGAATAGCATCAATAGAAATTGTGTTGCTGTCATTAGTTTCATCAACCTTATCAAAAGATTTAATCCACTCTTGAACATCTTTAGCTTCCTTATAGATGTTTCCATTAGCATCAAGAACATTGCCTTTATCGTCAACAGTATATTTCTCATCTCCTATTTCAAGAGAAGAACCAGCTTCGAGAACAATACCTTGTTCTTCTTGTTGTTCCTGTTTGTTTTCAGGTTTTTGTTCTTCATGTTGTTCACTATCAGAATTGTCATTAACATCTTCAGCAGAAACACCATTGGGGTTGTTTTCTATGCTACCATTAGTAAGATTTGTAGCATTAGAATCAACATTGTTTTCATTTGCAGCATTGGCATCATTGCCATTACCAACTGCACCATAACCAAAATCTAAGTCCATGTTTATAAATATTTAAAAGTGTAACAATACTGCAATAATAACAATAATATTTAATATTTGCAACAATAACGGCAAGAATTTTATATACAAACTTTATTTTTTTTTCAAATAAGATTACTGCTACTATAAAAATAAAAATTCCTGTTCTAAAAACATTAGAACAGGAACTAATAACAAATTACTTTTTCTTCTTAGCAGTAGATTTAAAATCATATCTATTTTTATTCTCTTTAGCAATTTTAAGTTTAGTATCAATATCGTACATTTTAACTTGTCTATCACGCTCTTTACTATAAGCATCTAACATAGTCTTTTGTTTATCATTATTAAGTTTTTCTTGTTCAACTCTTGAACGAGCTGTATCAAGTCTATCAAGACTATCTTCTCGAGTATCTTCATCCAAATCTTGATTATAACTTAATAAATTAGCATCAGCTTTAATAAGCTCAATTTGTTGATTAATATAACCTTTAAGTTCTTCAGTCTTTCTATTTTCTTCTCCTTGAACTTGAATCTTTTGTAGTTCAAATTCTTGTTGCATTTGAGCAGTTTGTTGGTCAAGTTGTTTAAGTTGCTCTTCATGAGCATTCTTTTCTTCTTGATACTTTTTAATAAGCTTAGAAATTGTAGCAACATTATCTCCTTCTATTGCAGCAATAGCCATCATATTATCACCATTTTGTGCAGCACTAAAAGCAAATTGTTGTAGCTGTCTAAGTTTTTCTTGCTCCTTAACAGAATTTTTAGCTTTAATTATATAATCAGCATAAACATGATTATTAACATCGAGACTGATATATTTTAGATTGCCATCTATATCTCTATAAGAAGTATCAAGTCCATCAATCCAAGCAAGTTTAGTAAAATCTAAATCTCTATTATAGTCACGTTCTCTAAGACAATCCATCATAAATTCTATAATAACTGTTCCCATAGAACCACGAACAACAGCTTCTTCAGTAATAGCTTTACCAGCACTATTAGCAATCTCTCCATATCTTTGAGGAGTCATATCTACTTGTTCATTAGCAGCTTGTTTAATTTCATTCAACAAATTTCCTAATTGAGTAAGATATTCTCCCATATTAGATTGTAGCATACGAACTTGCTGAGCACGAATCATGCCTTGGTCATTAGAATCATCTATAAGAAGTGTTCCGTCAGCAATCATTCTATACAATGTTTCTTCAGGAGCTTTACCAAGAAGTGATTTAGCAAGAAGAAGTAAGTTAAGTTTATTTTTAGCAAGTACCATTTCTCTATGATAATGAACAATATTATAAAATACTTGATAAGGAGTTATAATATCTACAATACTAAATTTGCCAAAACCAGGAAGAAGTTCATTAATACCATTATAAGGAAGCTTTCCATTTCTATTAAATACAACAGCTCTTACTTCATAAGGATAAATAGCATTATTACGAGTACCAATACGAGTACATTCATAAACTTGAGGTTCATAAATATATTCAATATCTATATCACCAGCTTCTTGATTCAACTGATAATCATCGGTTTCAATACGAGTATCCATCAAACCAACTTCATTTACATAAGTAACAAGAGCTTTACGTTCTTCACCTCTCCAAACAACATGCCAAACATCATACAAATCTGTATTTGTATCTCGCATCATATTTGGTTGATTTTTAAATAATTCTCTATCCTCTTTAGAATATTTTCGACATACATCAGGAAAATAACTTTCATATATATCAAAAGAAAGAGAAGTAGGAACAGAAGCAGATTGCTTAGCATAATAAGTATTTAAAAACTCTCTTTGCTTATCATCAAGATATTCATCAAATTCATCAATAATTTGTTGATATGTAAGTTTACGTCTTTCACAAAACATATCATCATCTTCTCTAAAAATATTATCAGTATTAATAGGAAAAGCATCACGAGGAGAAACAACTCGTTTAATCAATTTATTTCCTTTAATATCAGTATAAGTATAACATTCTCCAAAAGTAACAAAATCAAAATAAGCTTTAGCATATAAAAGACCATCCTCAGTAATATCTTTTATGACATTAAGAAGAGATTGTCCTTGTGCAGAAATATCATCTATATAATTTTCATTAAAATCTTTAATAAATTGTTCAATATTTATTTGTTCTTGGGGATTAAATTGTTGTGGGTCATTACCACCTTGTATCCATTGCTGATAAGATTCTTGAATTTTAGCAGCAATTTGTTGTTCAACAAGTACTTGAAGTTCTTGACGTATTTTAGAATTACGAGCAATAACAACTTCTGGGTTATTAGCACCAACAATAAAATCATGAGGATTTTTCAAATATTCACTAACATAACGTCTTATGATACCTTTCATCATATCATAATTACGCATAGTAGCAGGAAAACGTTTATATTTATCTTGTGTAGCATTATAAGGATTAAGTATCTTTTTATAAAATTCATCAGGAATTTTTCCATTAAGAATATTATATTTAGTTTCAATATCTGAAACATCACGATTGGCTTGACCTTGCGCTATAATCCAATCACAACAAGAAGCATACCAATCAGCTTCTTTTTTACGTGAATTAGGAACTCGTTGTATAGGAAAGTCAAATGGTTGAAAGTCAGAACGCATAAAATTAAGTTTTAATTGTTAAAACCAATCTCGATTTAAAATATCATTTTCATCAAGATTAGCAGGAGTTAAATCTTTTCGATGTTCAAGTTCATCTTCAGCATTAATATTAAATGATTTCCATTCAATACCTCTAAGAAGTATAGAAGAAACACGGTCATAATTACCTTTAACACTCCATTTCTTTAATTCAAGAATTGTTTGATAATCATAAATACGATGAAAATTTCTAATAGTATTTCCATTCTCATCTTTACCTATTTCTTCATACAAGAACTCTTTAGTAAGTCGAACACAATCTAATTTATGTGCTTCACCAGAAATATTATATCCATAAGTAGTATTTATTTTTCCTTTAAAAGAAGAATCCCAAACATAAAGAGGCTCACAAGAAAGATATTTAAGAGCATTCCATTTACGAAAGTTACTAACAGTTTCTCCACGATTAACCTCTACATTAGTAGTACCTTCGCAATTATAATATCTTGCAAGTAAATAACAAACTCTATCAGCTTCTTCAAGAGTATCCGGACGACCATAATAAGCAGCAACCATTTTTTGTTTATAACCATTAAGATAATGAGGATTCATCCATACCATAATACTATTATGAGAATGTTTACTTGTAATTTCATCTTTATTTTTATCAACACCAACAGGGTCATAATTAATACTATATAATCCTTGAGGAATACGTTTTCCTACTTTATTATCGGCAGTATGATATTCTTCATATTCAGGAGCAAACCATCGACGAATACATCCATGAGGGTCTTCATGTCCTCTACGAGGAACTCCTAAAATATAATCATAAGTTTTCTTTCCTTCTGCATGTAGACGTTCATTAGTTTTAAAAATGACTTTATTAGTTTCATCAAGTTCAAGCATGCCATCTACATAAAAATGCAAATCAGTATCAACTCTAAGTCTATCTTCCCAAGCAGTTAATTCTTCAGAACTAAATATATTTTCAGAAGCACTACTAAAAGATTCTGCAGGAAAATTAGCATATTGTCCAAGATAATTAATATAATCAGAATACTTTTTAACGGACTCTTTCTTTTTAATACGTTCTCTACGAGCAATTTCCAATCCAACAGCTATATTACTATTACCATCTTTATCAACTCCAGTAATACCATTAATTTCTCCTTGAAGACCCCAACAATAAGGTTTAAAAAACCCACAAGTTTCATTACGACAATCTTTATCCCAAACATTTTCAAATGGCATAAAATTAAAACCTTTAACATCATAAAAGTTTTGTTCAAAAACTTGCATATTACCTGATGTTGCAGTACCCCAAGCACAAAGCATACCAGTAGTATAAGAACCAGTTCTCATAGCAGGCTCTGTAACATTCATAAAGTCATCAAAGTTTTCCATAGTAGAAACCTCCTCGACTTTAACTTTTACAGCATCCTTACCAATAGCACAATCAGCATTATTAGCAGCGCTAACACTAATTAACGCAGAACGCCAAGATTTATCTGCTTCTACACCACTTGGTAATTTATATCCAAGTCTAAAATCAGATTTAATAGAACTAAATATACCACGAACAAAAGGAGTATTTTCTTCATAAAACTTTAATTGATTTACTGCAAAATCTGTAAGACCTCCAGTTTGAGTAAGATATTTTTTATCAGCAGCCACATGAATAACAACTTTACGACTTTCACAATTAATAGTATTTGCACTATCAGCAGCCATCATATAAGAAAAACCACCACGACGAGTTTTATCAATAAGTAAATGAAAACCATTTCTTTCTGCAAACTCCATAACATGAAACATCCAAAACTGACTATCAAAGAACTTTGGAAAATTATAATATTTCTTAGCAGTAGCAGTATTTCCTCTTTGAATAGTAGACTCATCAAGCTGTTCAATTCTATCATAATTAAGAAAATTATAATGAGAACCTGTTATACGAATATTATGAATACTACCATCAGGAGCTTGAAGACATGGTGCAGAAAATCCATGTTTTCTTCTGTATTGTTCTCTTCGTCTAAGTTGTCTATGAGGAATAGAATCAATTTTATAAGAAGTATAACTACCTTTATGTTGTTGATAATAAGTAGCCATTTCATAAAAAAGATTAGTATTAATAAACTTCCAACCAGGACGAATGTTCATAAGAAAACCACCACTTTCTCCAACCAAAAATAAGTCATCATCATCAACAAAACCCGCATCTTTGGCATGTTGATAATGTGACTTATCTTCATTAATATAATCCAAAAAAGGATAACTTTCCATAACTATTTAAATAATAATGTTAATAATAATAGCCCAATACTTATAATAGAAGTTGTTTTATATTTATTTACTTTCTTCTTTTCTTTATTTATTAAATTCTGTTTATCAACAATTAAATCTTTTTGAATAGTAACATATTTATCTTTAGCGGTTATTATAGAATCTTGTTGATTAACAATTTTAAGAAGATAAAGACGTTCTATCATTTTAGCATTAGCATCTCTAATCAAATCTATAGGAACAGTAACAACTGTAGTATCTGCTTGTATTAAATCCCCCGTAGAGGGCTTATTCGTTCTTATTTGAGCCTGTAAGTTCACGAAACTTATTAACAGCATCATTATAAGAATCTTTATACGCTTGTTCTTTTTCATAGTTAATATTATTTTTAAGTTCAATAATAACAGAATCACGTTTAGTAATTTCGGTTCTAATACTATCTAATTTATCATTATAATTTGATATAAATTTATTTTGATTATAATCAATATCACGTTTAACATTAAAACCTATCGTATAACTAATAATTGCTACAACAATTAATGCAAGTATATATAAATATCCTTTAGTTAAGCTTTCCATAACTATTTATAACATTTTTAAGTTTTTTACTCCAAACACCAGTTTTAGGCATACCAACAGATTCTTGCATAATACGAATTGCAACAGGTATACCCATATTAACAGCAGCATCAAACATTTGATGTTGGATACCAGAGATAATAATATCATCTAATTCCATAACATCCCAATATTTTTTCTTATAAAGTTCTTTAGCATATTTAATAACATCTTTATTATTGCTAAGAGCTTTATTTATATCTTTAACAGATTTATATTGTTTCTTAACTTGGTCAACAATAGTCCAACCTTTCCAATCAGGATTAAACTTACGACTTATACCAAGATAAGTTTCTCCTCCATTATCATCTTTATCATTGACATAGCCTCCTTCTGCAAGAACAACTTTATCAAACTCTATATCAAACTTTGCCATAATTAATCATTTAAAACTCTATTAATCCAACCACGAAGATATTTAATATTATTTCCTTTAGCAGCAATAGAATTGTATCGTTTGATACGATTAAGTTTATATTCATTAGTAATATACTTTTGTTTATAATATCGAATAGTATCATCTTTAGTAAATAAAACATGACTAAGACTATCATTAGTAAGAGCAATATGATATAATATATCATTATCTTTTTCAATAATATGTTTAAGACTATCAATTTGTCTATAACAATTATTTAATTCTATTGTATCTTTAACTGTAATATATTGTGTATCGTCAGCAACTTTATTAGTACCACACATTATACAAATAAAACAGATAAACATCAATAATAAAATAATTTTTTTATTCATAACATTTTAATCAAAAAGACTTTTAGATTGAATACGACTTGCAGCAATAACTTTACGTCTATCATTAAGAATTTTAATAATTTCTTCTTTAAGATATTTCATCTTAAAAAGACTAACTTTCTCAATAGGATTTCGCTTAACATGGTAAAGTCCATCAGGGAAACGTTTAGGTTGACCATATTCATTAAGAACAAAATCAGAATCAATATGACAGAGCCAAAGTCCGGCATTAGGAATACCAAGTATAGACTCAACCATAAAAGCATATAAAGAAAGTTGTAGATTATATATGCTGCCATTACAATCGGGAAGATTGTTAACAGGAGGTAGAAGAGTATCACGTTTAGTAACCCATTCATCAGTAAGTTGATGAGGTATTTGCTTTTTATCTTTTTTATAATATCCACTTTCAAATTTAAGTCCTCCTCTATTAGTTTTCCAATCACCTATAACAAATTGGTCATCACGTATGCAAAGAACATCAATAGTTCCAGACACAAGATAATCAATAAGAAACGCTCCGATTTCAGAATAAATTTTATATCCTCTATTAGTATAATAATTAAAAACATTATAAATTTCAGGATATTTATTTTCGGTAAGTTCAATAAATTCTTTAATATTAAGTTCTTTAATATTCATATTAATATTAGGAATATCTGCTACAGTAATCATTTCGCCATTAGAACGAATCATATATTGAACTGCTTGTTTAAACATAGAAGAACCTTTAATACCATCCTCCAATCCGTTATGTGTATTAGTTCCTCGTTCACAAGCTTCTTTAGTTATATCAGCCCATTGCTTTTCAAGACGTTTTTCACTTATATGAAGTTCTTGTGCTTTCTTTTTAAGCCAATATTGTTTATCAAACTCAGGCTTATATTCATGTAAAAGAGTAGTTGCAGATTTATATTCATTACCAAAAGAATCATTATATTTATGACCGTCTTCTTTAAAGGTAAGTCTCACGTCATTATATCTTGTATCTCTAAGTGTAAGCATACGTTAAATTCGTTTACATTTATCTATATCAACTTTTATAAATTTATGAGTAATATCATCACATATTAAAAACTTATCAGAAGTTAGAATTCCTCCTTCTATAAATTCCATAACTTCTCCAGTGCTATTAGTAATAAAATCATTTATATTAGTTTCTGGATAAATATCACTTGCAGCACCATAACCAATATAATCAACTACTTCGTATTTAACTTTAATAGGTTTCATCTGCGTCCATTGAACTAAGAATTTGTTTACCACCACGAGCGAGTTGCTCTTCTTCTTCATTACGAAGATTGTCATAAGCAACTCCAAGGGCTTTTGTCAAAGCAGGTATTTCAACAATACGTTTGCTAACAGCATCCATCATTGTAAGCAAAGAAGTAATATCTTCATCACCTATTGCTCCTTGAAGTTTTCTATTAAGTTGTTCATTAATTCTATTAGCAGCAATAGAAACAAGATGAATAGACTTTTGTAAAATTTCAAGAGCAATACCTGCTTCAGTAATATTCTGTTTGTAGTATTTATCTATAAGTTTTTTAACAAGAGAATCTGGCTGATAATCATTAGGAAGATTATAATTATCAATAGCCATTTTAAGACATTCTGCATCACTAAGACCTTGTTGTTTTGCAGGACTCTTAGGGTCGCCAAGATAATAAATAATTCCACATTCAGCAATATACTTTCTTTTATCTTTTGTAGTATCTCGTTGCCAAAGTAGTGCAACATCTTTATCTTGAATTTGACGAATATTAGGAAATTTAGGCATTCCTGTTTCATCAATAGTAATCATTTTTTCAATTACAACGCTATTCATATTATTATTTTATTCTTTAAGAGATTGATACCATTCTTCCCAATCAGCATCAAAAGGGACTTCTTTAAACCAATAAATACTCATAATAAAAAGTTCAGCATAAGCTCTACCAAGATTTCTTGCTAAATAATCATACTTTTTTTTATTTACTTTTTTAATACGAGTAATTATAAGTTTATATTCATCCTTTTCTTTTTGCTTTTCTCTAAGTTCACCAACAAAATCTTTAATATATTGACGATAACCTTCTTTAGTAGTATTACTTCTTATAGCACTAAATGTTTTACGACTTTCATTAAACTTTTTTCTAACAGGATTAATTCTAACACATCCTATAAGAGGTATTTGTGCTACTTTTTGTTGGCGAATAGTATTAGCAATAGATAATCCAAGACTATCAATAATATCAATACAAAGTCGTTTATCTTCTTCAGTTTTAAAATCAATTTCATTGATAATATCTTCTTGAGTTTTAACAACAACTGCAAAACTATTATCTATTTCTGCAATATTACTCTCTAACTGCTGTTCCATAAGTGTTTGCAAGTTTAGCAAGAATAGTTCGTACTAAATCCCCCGTAGAGGGAACAAGTATGAACTATCTTGCATTTGTAGATTATGCTTGACAATCTTCTGCCAAAACAACATAAGGGTCACAGGTAGTTACATTTGTAACAGAAGCGGCAATATCATTAACTGGAACTATCTTAAATTCCATTATAATAATATTAGGAGCATTCTTAGCACTCACCTTTTGTTTTAGAGAAGTATCATAAGCAACCTCTTTAGAAGTATTAGTCATAAAACTCTTAATCAATTCTTCGTCACTATTAAAATAGTTACGAGCGGCACTTAAAGATATTGCAGTTTTACAATTAACATGAACACCTCTTTCAAGATTTGTTCTATCAATTATAAGACGCTCACCAACTTTAGCATTGATAGTTTCAGAATCTTCTTTAGAAATCTTAGCCAAAAGAGGAGTAACTGCAACATTAGTACTTCTGTTACTATTAATAGCTGTCACGAAATCAAATAGCTTAGTTTCAAAACAAAGAGCTACAATACAATAATGAGGAGGAAGCATAACATTTTCTGTAATCATAACAAGGTCTTCAACAGAAACTTCACTCAAATTTGTTGGAAAATTAATTCCAAATCTTCTTTTTTTACTTTTAATTGTAAGCATAATAATTTTATTTTAAAGATTAATAAATAAATCACGATGTTTATAATCACCGTCTCCTACTTTAAGATTACTAACATTTGTCATAATAAAAATATTTTTAAGAATTAATACTAAGACAAAGATAATAAACTTAAATGAAAACTCCAAATAAATTCATAATAAAATTTGGATTAGTAACAGTAATAAAAGCAATAGCACGAGCTGCTTTACCTTAGCGCACACGTATATAATATATATATAAT
>ERZ869979.2-NODE-2-length-91114-cov-13.038314_pt1 | contig 91114 bp, 81 predicted proteins | sample MGYA00521269_ERZ869979 | MGnify/ENA primary metagenome ERZ869979 (study PRJEB32232, sample SAMN07284974) | human gut metagenome | biome: human-associated habitat; material: feces | host: Homo sapiens | place: Tanzania | collected 2014-04-05 ... | reverse complement strand
GTAGAGTGGTCGATTACAACGGTCTTGAAAACCGTCGTACCGAGAGGTACCGGGGGTTCGAATCCCTCTCTCTCCGCTCGAAGTGGCGTAACTATCTGATTATCAGAGAGTTGCGCCACTTTTCGTTTATAAGCTGCGCCAGATATGCGCCACTTATTGTCTATACGTAGAATCAACGTCTTCTATCCCATGAACCAAGGGCTCTAAAAGATGTTAAAAAAAATGTGTTCAAATTTTCGCACTGGTAATGTTTCAAGCCTCATAGGCTACACATCCCCAACCCTGCACAAAGGTGTACGCTGGTTCGTTGATTTTTTTGCTTTGGATCCTGCAAGCAATGACATGAGACGAAAAAGATACTATATTGGCAATAACTTGACTATTGCCGAGAAGAAACGCAGAGCTTCCGAAATAATCCAAGTTCTAACTGTACAATTATCCCAAGGATGGAATCCATGGGTCACAGCAGATGACGCTCGTGGCTTTGTCGCCTTTGAGGAATGCCTGAAAAGATACTTGGAATACGTTGAGAGAATGGATAGAAAGAAGACAAGAGATAGTTATCGTTCAAGAACAAATATCTTGAAAGAATATCTTAAAACAATGCCAACACCAATAAACTATGTTTATCAGTTTGACACTTCTTTTTGCAACGGCTTCTTGGATTGGATATATCTTGACCGAGAAAGTTCTCCACGAACACGTAACAACTACAGAGGATGGCTTTATAGTTTCGCAGAGTTTCTTATTGCAAGAAAGCATATCAAAAACAATCCTGTTGAGCCTATAAAAGTTATGCCAGAGCATGAGAAGTTCAGAAAAGACCTCTCACCTAAGATGCTGCAACAAATGTCCTCATACCTGGAAAAAGAGGACAAATACTTTTACTTGGCTTGCTTGATGCAGTACTATACGCTAATAAGACCAGGAGAACTTAGTCACCTAAAAATTGGTGACATCTCTATAAAGAACCAAACAGTATTTGTTTCCAAGGAGTTCAGCAAGAATCACAAGGATGCAGAAGTCGGACTTAACAAAGCAATCATCAAGTTGATGTTAGACTTGAACACCTTTGCTTCTCCAAACACCCATTATCTCTTTGGAGAAGGCTTCAAGCCAAATGCTTCAAGATGCAGCGCAGACCAATTCAACAGACGTTGGAAAAAAATGCGTGAAGCCTTACACTGGGATGAGCACTATCAATTCTACAGCTTGAAGGATTCTGGCATCAGAGACCTTGCTAATTCGCAAGGCGTTGTCATCGCTCGTGACCAAGCAAGACATAGCGACATAACAACAACGAACAAATATATCCAGAAGCATGGTGTGCAAAAGGAAACATTAAGTTTTGAAGGTAATCTTCCCTATGGGGACAATGAGCCAGACTTATCACAGACTTAAAAAATATACTTTTTTTCTTGTAGCGGAGTAGCAAAGACTCCGCTACAAGAGAACAATTTCTGAAAATCAACGACTTAGTTTTAACTACAGACTGTATTTCACTATTTTTTTCGCTACATTTTCCTTAAAGCATCTTCCCACCGCCAACAAGAGACTTCAGCAAGCTGAACACACTTGTTTCCCACCCTCTCAACAGACAAAGAGTTTCACGATATAAAGAAACAGAAAAAATCCCCAACAATATAGAAAGTAGCTTTTCGCCTTAATGCCGTTTGCTGTCTTAGGCTATCCATAAATGGACAGACTTAGACAGCAAATGGCAAAGCCGAACATGATGGCAAATTGCTATCTTGAATTTCAGAAGAATACGCAAAGGATGAATTTCACCATCCTTACAGACTTTTCTTCTTGTATTCAAGATGACAATTCTTTAGCCATCATTAAAGCTACACACTATATTGTCCCACCCTTCCCTTTCAAACTCAATCTTAAAATTCACCCACCCAAATAGCAATAGTTATTCTGCTATAAAAACAGCAGAACGTGGCAACAGCTACACCAAATTCACTGCATCAGACATCGAGAGACTGACATTGCCAGTCCTCATTATGTCTCAACTTGTAATTTGATGTAGTTGCAGACACTGTAACCGTTGCTATTCCCTCCCTTTATTAATATATTGACCTAAGGGAAGAAATTATATAGCTATATCATTACTGGATTTGCTGCGTGACATGGAAGGATATTCCAAAGAGACATCATAAAGATGTAATATTCTATAAACGTTACTTTTGCCCCTATAACCTGTACGTTCCATGATTTCCTTGACACTATAGCCAGCATTATACATATTGATGACCATTCTGTAACGCTTTAGCCTTCTATCAGAATGCTTGTTAGAATAAAGGTCAGCCTCTATGTCATCGTGGCTATTTCTGTCACGTTTGCTAAACATCTTACAAACAACATCAAACACGTCTTTAGTTGTTGTACCAGAGAAAAGCAAGTTATTGGAATCCACTTTGTCTTCTACGGAAACGATTCGGATATTTTTCTTTGAGCAAAATTTCAGGAAGAATATCATATCATGAATATTCCTGAAAGCATTGTCAAAAGAATACAAGACGGCTATGTCATAATCATCGAGTCCATCGACGAAATCCTGCCACCTTGACCTATTGCTTGAACGCACTTCTTCAACATGAACGCTGACACATCCATGCTCCTTCATAAGATTGAGCATTTGCTCTGTCTGCTCAATATCTTGTGCAGCTTTTATAAAGCCTATATTCTTCATATTTATAATATTACTCGTTAATAACAGTACAAAAATAACACTTATTCGTCTAACATACAAATATTTACACAATTATTCACATAAACGAGCAAAACATATCACCTTAACATCTCTTTTGGTTCTATTTTTAATATTTTGAGAACCAAATATCAATTTATTGATACTCATAATATAAAAATATCAAACTTTTTATTAATTTTGCGGCAAAATTCACAAAAACAAGAATAATGATTAAAATACATTTGGAATCAATAAAGAAGTATCGCACATGTATAAAATCCCATTTGGACATTTTATGCATGGCATTTGCCTTCTTGCTTGCAGCAAGCAGCACTTCATGCAGCAACAACAAATATGGCTTTAGTTCTCCCGAGGATGCCATTGGCACATACAGAGAACAGCTGAATATTTTGAGAAACGCCAAAACTTCCAACACGAAAGATTTTGGCATGCTCATTTGCAAATGGAAAGAGACAAAGGACACGATTATTAACTATCTCAGAAAAGACTCAGTACTCATTAAAGATGAACGTGTTGCACAATCCTTTTATGGCATTCATGATTCTATCAGAAACGAAATGCTGAGACTTTCAGAAACATGGAGGTATGACTATTCTGATGTATTGACCTTAAAGGAGCAGACATCCCCCTTCAAGGAGGACAAGGAGATACAAGAGGCTGTGAAGGAAGCTGAACCTTTCTTCGAATCTTTGAGCAATACACCAATAAGCCAGTCTGACAAAAATTCCATACTCAAAAGATACCGTTACTTTTTAGCTATGGCAAACAAGAGAACCATCAGCTGCAAAAAAGATATGTTGGAGTTTATCAAGCAAGAAGATTTTTTCTTCCGCTCTTTCTTGGCTCACCTGTCAGAAATGAACAATGAGCCACTATCAGACATAACCAAAGAAACGGATGACATTTGCAGGAATATATTTATCGCTTCGAGAGAAGGCAAGATTACGCCTAAAGATGCTATGATATATATGTCAATGAGAACAGGAAGAAGACTTCTGCTAAATGCAGTCGTTTGCGTGAACGACATCAATCAGATGGACATAAAGGACAAAGCACAAGGCAATGCATACCTATGGATGATTATCCAACCATTCATTAGCATAGACCAATTCACCCTTGCGACACTGACATCCGAAGAAAAGAGTAACTTTAATTACATCACAAAACAAATTCCAAAATCAAAGAAGTTCGCAAGGACTTTCGACATAAAACTGCAGGCATTAAACTACCTGCTTCCTCAACAACTTTTGAAAATGTACATACTATCAATTTAAAATAGAGTAATTATGATAACAAGAGAAGTCAATAAATTCATGATACTGGCACCTTTGATGTTGCCAAAGTTAATTGATTGCAAGAAATGCCAGGAGCCAGATATTACGGAAGACTCCGCAATTCTCTACTTTAGTCTTGAAGAGCCTTTTCCGATAGGTTGCGTAATGGATATGTTAGAGGATGACATGGACTTGCTTCTTCTGTACCACGGAACAAAGAAGGAGAGCCCACGCATTCATCATTGTTGCTTCTTCGCAAGTCCCAAGACAGGACAAAGCATGTATAAGATAAATGTGACAACAGACAGCAGAGAATTTGTCAAAGATATCAGTGTCACAATATTTGACTCAATAGATGTTTGGGAAGACGAGCTTGAAACTGACCTTAACACCCATTCTGGCAAATTCGACTTTATCGTCTCCCTGTCTCATCAAGAACTACTATCCATATTTTGTAAACTCGGCTATGAATCCTAATTTATTGATAAAGATAGCAGACATCATCAACAATAACGGTTCCAAGTATCGTGCAGTCATCCCATGCTCCAAGCATGATTATATGATTCAAGAAGGCAACAAACTACTGAAGTCGTGTTGCTATGTTCTCAGAATAATGGTATCTGGGAAAACAAAAAATCATATTAAGAGAAGCGTATGGAACATTTACGAGTATGACATGGACAGGATTATACTGAAAGTGTCAAGAAGAGACAAAGACTTTGCCGAAAGGATTAACTCTTGCGAGCTAACTCCACACGACGTGGAGAACATTGTTCGCAGGGCATCCTTCGGTTCTTTAAGATTAAAAATAGCCGATTCTTCGTTCTACTTGTACGTGGGAGAAAAAGAATAAGGAATTACGAATATTACCAATATTACTTATATTTATAATATTACATTGTTTGAAAATGACAGCATTGTTTTTACTTTTAGCATTTTGCCTTGGGCTTTTTATATTTCCAATGGTAACATACAAGAAGCATCGCAAATTCATTGTAGCTATGGCTTACTCTGAAAAATGCAGATTGTTTTGCGTATGCTTGACCGGCATCTTGATTATAGGATTCCATTTAATCTATTATGCAGCACAACCGCATGATATGGACATCATGATTTCAACCATATTTCTTTTTGCTTCACTTGCTACAAAGCACATGTTAGAGCTATTTGTATATATCAGGTCAAAGCGGAATCTTTATATAGCACTTGGTTTGGTTACTGTGGTATTTGCCTTTGTACCATATATGTTCACAACATCAGTTACGTTTGCAATAGCCTTGATAGGAATATCACTACTTCCGACGGATAGGCAAATCCACAAAAGGCGTTTGAAGTCAAGCAGCCATATAGGTTAGTTCAACCTGATTACGAAGAAATTTCTGAAAAATATTTTTCAAAAGCATAAATATAATGAACAAAGCAAATAGAACCATAAACTGGCTGTCAATTAACAGCCAGATGATTAATTGTCTAAAAACTAAGACAAACCATAAGTATTCACGTTATGATGCCTTCATCTGGTTGCTTGAAAGCATACTTATCAATGGCAAGAAAAATGGTGAGCAACCATTAATTTCTTTCTCTGCTTCATACATCAAGTTGGCAGACGAATGGAAATGGACACGCCAAACTGTGCAGAAGTTCATTGAGGAACTAATAAGTTTGTCTCTCATATCCGCAAAACGAGAAGGTAATGCATATACTTTTACCCTTAGCGAGGAAATGAAAAGCAAAATCATCTTAGAATAGGCATTAACCTTTCCCTCTTATTGAGCTATCCAAAATATAAAACAACAGATGCAAGAATAGTTTCTTTCATCAAAATGCATTAAAAGGTTGGTAATGCCTTCAGCTTTTCGCATATATAAAGGATGAGACGAAGCTCATCAAGGCGCATATATTTGGAAGGAAGGCAAAGCCTTAGGTTTTCGCATTTATAAAGATGAGTCAAACCTCATCGGGGCGCAAGTTCTCTAAAACAGGCGAGCTTGCTCCCCAAAGTTAAACGATACAGCATTATAAACTATATAACAACGATTTTTCAAATCGGTAAGCCTAATTACCGTTGACATTCGTTAACGGATTAGGCTGACACTCCAGAGGAGTTCCTACGGGGAGCAAGCTCTGTCAGAAACATAAACATAGAATATCATGGCAAGAAGAAAACAGGTAATGGATATGCATTCCGAAACTAACGGAGTGAGCCAGTTTGAAAGTGACGAGCAGCAAAGAAATTGGGATGATAATAAATGGCTCCAGAAAAGCAAAGACAGTTTAGCCAATTATGACAAGACTCGCTCATCTCTTAATTTCGAGGTCACAAAAGGTGGAATAATCCAACCTATTGACACTTCAAAAAGCATCGCTCAAAAGATGGTAGATAACTTGACGGTAAGAGGCATCAAAGATCCTAATGCCAACCCGAACATCAGAAGGCGAAGAAGAACTATCGCCAAATTCATATTTGGAGGGAATCGTGAGCGGATGCATGAACTCGCTTTCGGCAACCAGACTGTAAACCTATCAAAGGGAGCGGACAATTCAAACATTACAAGAAACAAAGACATCGAGGATTGGGCTCGTGATGTCTATAGTTTTGTTGCCAAGAAATTCGGTGAAGAGAATATTATCGGCTTCTATGTTCACCTTGACGAGAAAAACCCTCATTGCCACTGTTCTGTCGTTCCTGTTGACCAGGAGAAGAACCGCATCTCTTGGAAATCTGTCTTTGGAGATGGAAGACAAGCAGAGTCCGCCAATATGACCCGACTTCACAACGAACTTGTCAAGGAGGTTGGCGAGAAATGGGGACTGGAAAGAGGTGACAGCAAGGAAGAAACAAAAGCCAAGCATAGGTCAACCGAGGAATACAGGCAAAGTCTCATCCATGATGTCTGTGAATTAGAAAACACAAGAGAGGGACTATTGAAGCAGATACATCGTGCAGAAATCAAGCTTAAAGGTCTCACTACGATGATAGCAAATTTACAGGTTCGAAAAGAAAAGGTAGAACAGGAAATAGAACAAATTGCGATTCAGTTTGAACAAGGAAACGCAGACAATGCAGAACTTGCCAAGAAGCTACAAACATTGAGAAAGCAACTCGTCGATATTGACATGAAATTACAGGAACGTAACAATATGCTTGACGAGACAAACGAAGTCTTAGCCAAAGCAAAAGGTAGGCTTTACGAATTGAGAAAGGAATACAACCGGGTTCAAGATTATATCGGCGACGATGCTGAAAGAGAAGCTGCAAAAATTCAGAAGGATATACTATCTACTTACAACAAGATGGTAGCCAAGTCTATTGAGCCGCTTCTTCCAACCCTTTCTGACGAACAGCGTGAAATCATTGAAAACACTGGCTACGTCAGCCTTACGGAGAATAGCGAGAACATTATTAATTGCGCCTTGCTTCTCGCCCTTGAATATATCCATGAAGCAACAAATTATGCAGAATCATGCGGTGGTGGAGGTAATCCAAGTTCTGGTTGGGGACGTGATAAAGACGATGATGATGAAAGATGGTGGATGAGGTGCATCACCCAATCCGTTACGATGATTTGTAACAATAGTAGAAAGCCAAAAAGAAAGAGATAATATAGGTAATTCGATATTACCCATATTATCTTAATAAATTCTTTTACTGAAGAGAATCCTGAATCATAGCAATTGCTTTTTTGCATTTTTGGTTTTGCTCATCAAAGCCATATTTCAGGGAGCGTTCATAGTTATGCTTCAAATCATTTAACTTGACAGCGATTGCTGTTTTATTATGAGAGTCAATAATAGATTGAATATATTCAAAATATGTTTTCGTCTTATCATGAGTCAAGACCAAGACGCTCTCAACAATAGACCGAGCTACACCTTTAGCCAACAAGTCCTCACCATTCAAGGATGTATCTTCAATGACATCATGCAAAAAACCGACACAAATTTCATCCTCACAGCTACCCATTTCACCCACATGAAGAGGATGAAGAATTACAGGCAAACCAACCTTATCCATTTGCCCTCTATGAGCTGACACAGCAATTTCAAGACATAGTTCTATTTGATTATTCATATCCAAACCTTTTTTAGCCCCTACGTCAAAGATGGCATAGGGGCAATTACCAATATTACCAATTGTCATTCTCATTACCAGTAAGACCATTTTTCAGGCATTCTTCAATCTTATCCATCACAACATTTGAATAAGCATGAGCCATCACCAAAGCCTTACAAGAAGTTTTCTTATGCGAATCCTTTGCTGCAAATGGGAAACATGAATCCAATGTCCATTTTTCATCAGAACGAGAAGGAGGAGTTTGATTTCCTCCAAGTGCAGCCATCCAACCACCACCAATCATACGAACTACATCATAACATGGAACCGTGTACGTAACTCGAACTTTTCCATCTTTTATGTCGCACTTTATAACAGGCTTGATGCTGACATTATAAGCACTTGTGCCTCCTGCATGTTGCGCTATATCCGCAACATATCCCTGTGCAATGATTGTACCCAATTCCTTGTCATTAAGCTTGATTACAGAATTAGCATCATTGAATGTAGCAGTAAACCAATAATTAAGCAATACATACAACTGATCCTTTGTTTTTCCCTCTGCCTGGATTACTTGGACATAAGTAATGGCATTGTTTTTGTCAAGAGAAATCTGAGAGCCGAGATTTGTGGCGGCATCAACCCATTTGTCCCCATACTTTTCCTTTGCATATTTCTCTAACTCGTCTGCACGCAAGATTTGAGCGTTTACAGACACGACAGATGTCAATAACAACAAAAATGAAATAAAAAACTTTTTCATAACTCACAGTTTATAATTCAACATAATCATTAAAATTCAAAACCAAGTTTGAGAGTAATTGCCTCCGCATCATACTTCTCTGCACTCCGTACATAATCCATACTTGTATGACTCGTAAAATGTGCAAATGTCTCAAACTCCAACTTTTCCGTTGCATAGCCAACGAAAAGATTTATCGCTTGCTTGGCATTGATGGAAAATCTACAACCAACAGAAGCATTCACATACAACCCACCATTGTTTGTCACAAACGTTCCGCCTTTTACATCAATAAAAGGACTTACCTTCTTTTTCAGAAAATTACAACGGACATTTGCAAATACAGGGACGTCAACCTTACTTTCTCTTACATCAAGAGGAATGTCCATACCCTTTGTCTCGTAAGAGGACATAAAATGCAATCCAGTACCAGCTCCAAAGAACAAATAGGGATTTACCTGATAACCATGCGACGTGTTTACTTCAAAACGTCCAAAGTCGTAATCGCCAACTCCCACAGAATAACCTGCATCGACATAACCACGATAACAATTCTTTGATGTGTTCTGAGCCAAAGCTCCAATAACAGAAAGCAGCAAAACTGCCAAAGACAATACCTTTCTCATAATGCAATGAATTAAAGTTTAACTTAATGTTTCCTAACTCTGCTGCAAAGGTACTTCGGGTTTGTGCAGTCTTTCTGCATAAAGTATTTTTTATCCATAAAATCGTGTGAATTAAACAAAAAAAGTAGGAACTTTTAAAATTCCTACTCATTTATATGTGTTTCTAATCATTTTGAAGACGACATAAAAGCTCAATATGCCTCAATACGTAATCAATAGAAACATTATGAAATTGCTTCGAATAGTACTTTACCGCATTTTGCATTTCATTAATAGGAAAATGCGTATTGAATTTGAGCTGGATTTTATCCTCAGCAGCGTCTTCATAAAACTCAACTTTTACATCACCTCTATAATCAGAAACATATGCAAACAATATCTTGGCAACAAGATATATTGTAGAATGCGAATAAACCCTATTATAGTCATTTCTTTCTGAATATAATTTCACTGGTATAACTTTCTCTAACCCATCTATTAACTCTTGCACATCAAGTGAACGATTCTGTATATCCAAATACAAAGAATGATAATACTGTCTTAAATACACGAAAAATGCAATTAAATCTGGACATGGTTCATAATTAGTAGGAATCGTTTGTAAAGCCAATCTGACATGAACCATAAGTTTCTCGATTTGTCGCAAAGACATTACTTTAGAAGTTATGAATTTTAGAGGAAAGCCATGGAAAATCTCTTCATAACTTCTGGCACCATAGCCATTACTCCCTGCATTTTTCTCGAAATAATCCGCCAGTCCCAATTTACTATAAAGATAGTCGAAAAATTTCTCATAGTCAGGTGTAGGCAGATATAACTCCACATCAATAAAACGGCGAAGATACTCAGCAGCATTGATACGATCACTTCCATAAAATCCACGAATCGAGTTACATAATTGTTCTTTGTCTATAGCCAACACAAAAACAACATGTGGAATAGCAAACAAGTGTTTTATTCTTTCCAACACTTTTACTGCATATGTTGGATTACATCGGTCAAGTTCATCCACAATGAATACCAAAGGCTTATCACAGGAAATATTTTCTGCATAATCAGCAAGTGCCGCTCTAAAAGCATTTAAGCTATCACATTCTTTCTTATATTTGTCCAATTCTTTTTGAAAGATATTCTTAGTCTCATCCAAGGCATCAGAGACAATATCTGCAGCTTCGTCTCCCAAATAATTCTTTATAACGGCTTTTCCAAGAGAGGGAAATATACCACAGAATATTTTTTCTGCTTCAGCAACAACCTTCGTAAAGGAGTTTTTGATTTTACTGTTTATGCTAAGATTATACAACTCACCCATTAGGGCAACTAAAGGGTCGGTCATATAATCATGTTCCCAAGCATTAAAGTATATTGTTTTGAACTCATGATTATTCAACTGTTGCTGCCACATTTTTACGAATGTCGTTTTACCAGTTCCCCATGCTCCATCAAGCGACATAACGCATCCACCCTTACCATTGCAAACTAAACTTTCAAGGATATCCGCATAAGGCTTTCTGCCAAGTTCACAATTTTGAAAGGGATTACTTTTAGGAATCTCTATATCATCAATTTTTAACTGCATTATATTTATAGCTTAATTAAATCTTAAATATTTACCGGAAACTACTTGCTTAGTACCATTCATATAAGTTATAACAACTTTCGTTATACTCATATTAGAAGCATCTCCTGCAACATAGTAAGAAGAACTATCCCAATCCCAAGAAGCACTTTCGCCACATTTCAAAGGACCTGTTCCTTGAAAATATCCTGTTTTTCTTACATCTCCTACACCATTTGTTATTTTGAAATAAACGGCTATGTACTTGATAGTTTTGGGGTTCGTATTGACATATCTGAAATTAAAAGTTACCATGGAATATTCATCATTCCAGTCCCAACTATCAAAATATCCATAAGGAGCTTCCTTTTTTAGCTTACTTACATATTGGTCATAGAAATAGCTCCCCAAGTCAAGTGCCATATCATGGTAATCGATTGAGTCTTTTGTCAAACTATCTCTAAACACCTCATAATGATATTTGTAACCGTCAAAATCTTCAAGTCTTCGTGGTATAGCAGAAGCATGAGCATCCAAATAAGCCAAGTCCAAATCTCCTTCTTTTCTTGTGAAATAGTAAATAGTATCATTCTTGATACCTATTGTATATAGAGTATCTTCAGAGATAGACTCATCACAAAATGCACACGACAAGGAAACATTATTAGTCGGGACTCTATGGTAGTTATGTGTTTGGCGATAAGTTTCTGATTTTTTATTAGCTGCCGCCAACATTGCCTCATATTCCTTTGCTGTCTTAATGGAATCTTCCCTAACCCTATTGATAGAATCTTGCAGATGCTTAGCCCATTGCTCATTCAGTTTTTTAAACTTTGTATCAAGCATCTTCGAATGTTTTTCCACCTCAGCCTTTAATTCCTCATCCTTCAACTGAGGAATAGAACCATTTTTCTTTATAATCTTGGCATAGTCCTTATTCAATGTTACCACCACATTGCTGTTTTCTGTCAAGACATAAAGATTCTGCGCTTTCTTGTCATAGGCATAGTTACTTTCCACACCAGTAACAACATCAAGCATTTCTTCTGCCTTACGTTCATAAAAACCTTTGGAATTTCTTTGGTAAGAAATCAAAGCCTTTCTTATAAAAGAGTTATAGGACGTGTATTGTGCTCTCACTGATAGACAAGCACACATCACCAACCAAATTAAAATAATTCTTCTCATATAGTAACGTTTTATTTATTACGTAGAATTTGCTTACCATCACATTTCATTTGTTCTGCACCTTCAAGATGTTTCATTATCTCATTTTCATCCAAGAAATGTACCTTGAAAGAGCAAGAATTTGGGAATCGGTTGAAAAAGATGTCATTGCTCATATATAGAGATATAGAAGAAACCTCCTTTGCCGACAACACACCATTATAATATTTAAGGATGCTTGGGAGTACTCTTGGCAAAACCTTGATACCTTTTCGCCCATCATGGAAGCGAACCACAGCAACTACTCGGTAATGCTGTTTTTTGTCAACCGCTTGTTCCTTTTGCGACTTCGAACTTTTATGTGAGATAGACAGATGTCTTCCATACTTTTCATTAATGGCATTCATTATCTGTTGGAAAATTACGCCATGAGAGCTTGTATCTTCCAACTTATTGTAGCCTATATAATAATGTATCATTTCATGGATAATAGTATCTTCTATCTCATTCTCTGATAGTTCTATACGTGTATTTACACGCAGTGTAAAGTCGCATTTCTCGACCTTGCCGTCCTTGCCTATCCGTTTTTTGTAGGTACAAACACCCAAGAATGTCTTTGCATCACTCAACTTAATAGGAAGCATGGGGAGTTTACCAGCAAACATTTGCTGGTTAAACTCCTCAAATTTGTGTTTGATATATGGAATTGTAATCTCCATTGTTATTCATTTACATTATCATCTTCTGGTTGAAACTCGAAGACTTTGTCCCAGTCTATATTGCAAGGAACATATTTCACAACCTTACGGACATAATAGAACAAAATCCATTGTGTAATACTGGTATCTGTAAACTCTGTTTCTGTCATGTCCTTGTCCAAAATGGTATCAGTTCCATGAAGCAGAACCTTTTGGGTATCTCTATCTACGAGATCGCCTTTTTCATTCAGTTTACCCTCAGGAATAGCCTTACACAATGTAGAAGGGAAAAGTTCCAAAAGCATCAAGTCCGCAGTAGCATCTCTCTTGTTTCTCAGCAACATGTACTTATAAGATTTAAACACAAATGGGAACTTGCCATCATTCAATGAATAAAGCCCATGATCCTGATGCTCGTTGAAAGGTACTTCTGGATTCATCTTCCATTTTCCATTTTCATCTCTTTCAAGGTAACGTGACGCAGTACTTTCCTTTAAGCTTCTCGACTCCCAAGGGCATTCGTCACCATAAACATATTCACTTCCTACATGACCGAAACGTTCTTCAAGGTCTCCTCCAAACGTAAGGCAAAGCACGTCCTTCGGATCTATGCCTTCAAGAACACCAGAATTATCTGTTGCCGCCGTTTTTTTCTTCTTTCCTTGCTCCAATGCAAACATAACAGGATTGATATTCTGCTGGCTCATTAGCACAGGCCAGTAGAATGGCGCATCGTTCCAGCCAATGTTCTCACCAGTAGCAGAATCGATATTTTTCTTTCCCTCCTGTCTCAACAGCATAACAACCGGAATGTCTATGGCTTTCTCACGAGAAGGTCTTACATCTGTACGACCATCATCTGGGGCATCAATATAGCCACCATTAGCTCTGAGTCGTGTCATGTTACGGTTCGTGCGTTGCAAGACATAGACTTTTCCGTCAGACTTGCTTGCGCAATACTCCAACGCACAAAGCATTTCCTTAATGTCATTCTTACGGTCAAGGTTATGAATGTTAACACTATCCTTATACACGAAAGTACTCTCTATCAATGACAATATTTGCTTCACTGTCTCGCAATCCATTTCGAAGAAGCCATTCTCGTCCTTATTGCCGAAGTTAGGAGAAGTCTCTATCAATGCGTCAATCTGCGTAATGGTCTTCTTGATGGCAGTATTGCTACCTGTCCAGAATCCAGCAGGAACCATACGCATCTGCTTCTTCAAGGTCAAGGCATTGGAAGCCTTTATCTTCTGTGTTGCACAAGGCTTGATGTTCTTGTCATAACCAACAAACACAGCATTCACATCCGTACCTTTATCTCTTCCCTCCAAGAACCACTCTCTAAGCTGATTGTCAAGCTCGTTCATTCGAACCAAGATTCTATAAATGGTGGAAGTTGTATGAAGTCTTGTTACCGCCATATCCTCCTTGGAACGTGCTCCATACATTCGAGCATGTTGAAGCACCGTGTCTTGCTGGAAATTCTTTGGATTACGACCATAGAAGAAACACAACATATTCTTGATGGTTATACCTCTATCGAGAATGTTGCCACCGATGAAAATGTTGGCAGCAGTATCTAACTGCAACTCTCCTGTTTCCTCATCCAAAAGAGACTCCACCTGCTCGTCTGAATTAACTATTTGCACATGATAGTTGTTCTTCTTCGGATTAAAAATGTTACGGATCTCGTCCATCACATCCTCCTTCATTGGCAAATCGACAGAGATTAGTTTCTCCTCACAACCTTTTCTATTTGAATCGACGAAGTCATCATAGATAGCATCTATAGCTGCCCAGATTCTTTGGTCTGACTGGTCTTCCTCCACGATGGCACTCTTGATGGAATCAATAAGGCGATTGATAACACGACTTTGCCAATCATGGTTTTTCTTATCCAACTCAACATGAATCAGCGCACTGGTCTTATAATCCCTATTGTTGGCATTACGCTCTTGGATTCGACGGATTGCTGTAGCCATGAAGTATGAAATAAGCGCATATGTCAGACCATAGATGTTTGCAGATGAAACAGCATTGTTCAAGTACCGCTTATCCTCATGTCCAAGGACATCAATACACTTCTGATCTATCTGATGGAACAGATGACTATACATGGAATCTGGATTCTGAGAATCCTCAAAATATTGCTGCCCACCTATATAGGCTGCATGAACTGGAACGATACTGGTAAAACGTGGCTTGAATGGCTTCACCACATTGCCATTGAGATTCAGTTCACCTTGTGGCTGCAAATACAAACAGTAAGGTGTTGCAGTCACTTGAAGATAACGGCAATAATCAGGTATCTTACGGAAATCATCTATCTGCTGACTTATTTTCGCCATCTCGGTTTCCGCATCCTGTGCTATAGGATTTCCATCCTCATCCATTAATGCTTGTAACTTAACAGAGCGATAGTTTCGACTTGCAAAGTCAGCCTCGTCATCAACGATGAGTACTTTCTTCTTTTTCAAGAAAGTACAGTTTTTAGAGAACATATCTATCAAGTGGCTCATGTTGGTTGCTTGCTTCTTGCACACAATAACAGTCTTACAGCCTTCTACCTTTGCCTGCTTCAAGTTGTTCCAGACTTTCATTATGTCATAGATATTGATGGTAGCTTTCTGATCCAAGTTATCTGAGGGTTTGAAGAAACGATAGTCTTTCTTCATACGCATGATGGTCTGTTGTGCCAACGGCTTGGTTCCCTTGGTAAAGACGATCGTAATATCTATACCTTTGTCGAAAGCCAGACCGATGATGTCTTCAAACGTATCAGTCTTACCACACTGGATTTTACCAAGCAGCAAACCCGGTTCCTCGGCATGCTCTCCATCTTCAAGCAACTGGTTCACTGTGTCCTTGATACATTTGATTTTTTCCTCTGGCATCTTGCCATAAGGATAATTGGCAACCAATGTATCATAGATAGGGGTGTCGGTGTTCGTCACCACAGTCTTGGCATTTACAGCAGCCTTCAATTCCTGATGTTGCTTTTCCATCCAATTAGGAACAGGAACACCTATTACTTTCAGCGTATTGATGGCAGCCTCACACTCTGCCAAGGTCTTATAAATCACTTTTTCCATATATATATTGCCTATTTATATTCCATCATATAGTTTATTCTGCTCAAAGGAGTACCATCTGAACCAAACCGGAATAGCATAAGTCTTACGAATGAACTCCATATAGGCTGCATCCTTATCATCTGGTTGCTGTGGTCCAACTATGAACAATTTCGTAGCTCTCCTCATATTCGGATAATGTGCATATTCAAGAATCTGTCCCAAAGCCTCTCGGATGCTTTTCTTTGCGGAATCCGTCTTGATTTCAAAATAATGCCATTCCCCTGTTTCCTTGAAGATTCCCTTGATGTCAACTCTTTGTCCTTCCGCATCAGAAAGTCCCGTCTCAACATAAGGATGAACATAATCATTCTTGATTAACTTGGCGACAGCATTTTGGATTTTCTTATGCAATGGGTCTATCAAGACCTCTCCTTTCTCTGTTGTCTTTATGAAACAACTTGTGTCAAGCACCTTCACCTTTCCTTCCTCGTCACTCTCAAAGACAAAGTCGTTTTTCTTATCCATGAGGTTATAACGATGACCAGGAATTGAATCAGAAGCCAATATAGGTTTATTAGAATAGTTGAGAGTTGCCTCAGAGAACTTGAACTTGACATTGAAGAACCATTTGGGCTTGATGTCCTTGACAGTTCCACCTGCAAATCGGATTTCATCCTTCATTTCCTCTATCCATCCCCTTTCCTTATAATATTGGTAAACCATCTTGCTTTCTTCAGGCGAGACACCAACAGCATGATGAAGACAACCAACATATACCTTCTGCTTCAAAGGCGAGATAGAGAAAAGATGGATGTCATAAACAGCACCAATATGCTTTCCGCTCGCCACATTCATGGGCTGCAAAAAGCCATAGTGATAACCATTGGGTTCATAGATTCGTGAATCATCCAATATCCACTCCTCATGCCCAAAGCCTATTTTCTTCTCATAAGAGCCATCAGACAGAGATTTGCCCTCACTTCCAGAAGGTCTCTTCCAGTCATGAGTGTTCCAACAGATTCTTGCTATTTTTTCCATTTCCCTTTATTTTGATTGCAAAAGTAATATTAGTTAGTGCAACCTTTCTGCACTAACTAATATTTTTTCTTATCACGATGTTTTTCTTCTGCCGCAAAGGCATAAGAAGCACCTTTGTCCTCTGGAAGTTTATATGGAACAACATCAGCAGTTCCTTCTACATCTCTACCAGCCATTTCCAAGTCTGTTATGGAGTAAGCTATCACATAGAGATACAAAGCCACTACAACCTTGATACCAGCGTTCACTTCCTCGTCAGTAGAACAAGGCGCATTATGAGCCTCGTCATTTCTCCAGTTTCTAACCATCTGGAGATAAGCAGAGAACTTCTTGCCGTCGTCATCCGTAGAATACTTCAGGTTCCACAGACACTTGAACGCATGGATGGCATCGGCAAGACCAGGCTCTTTACCGTCCTGCCCCTGAATCTCGTCATCTTTAATCAAGAAATATAGTTTCTTCAGGAAAGCCTCATATTTCTGAACCAACGAGTTGAAGAAGGTATATCTTACGATAGGAGTGATGTTTGGATTGGCATAAATATTATTCAATGCCTCCTTCAGCAGCAAGTCAATACCATCAAGTTTTGGAATGCTTACGGTATTCAGCACGAAGAAGAGATTGTCGATTATCTCTGGCAAGCTTCGCATCTTGCTACAAACACCAGCCATCTCACCCTGCATAGCCTCTATCAACTTTTCCTTCAACACGGCTTCGTCATATACAAAGCTTGATGTTGCAGCTGCTTGTTTCGCCACAGCCTCCACGAACTTACCTACCAATGTTAAGGCGAATCCCTTCTCCTTGTCCAGAATTTCCTTGAAGTGATAGTACTTGTCTATCTGGTCGATGATGGCATCGCCAAACTTCTCCTTGCAGATGTTCACCATCACGTCGTATGAGTTGCCTGCTCGTGCCGCATCAACGACCTCTGGGTCACTAAGCAGTTCATCCCATATCTGCTTGATGATCTTGTCGTTCTCGTTGAGAATCGCCGCAAAAGGACTGTTCACCATGTCAAGAAGCTCTGCCACGGTTTTCTTCTCATCCTCCACTTTCTTTCCTACCTCGCCTATACGTGTAGCCTTCAACTCCGTAGGGGAATCTTCCAGTTCGATGGCTCCGTCAAACGAAAGCTGGATTCTCAGCTTATCCAGGTCTATCATGCCCATCAACTCCATCGGCAACGTTTCCTTGGTATATGGCAAATACTTATAGAACACCTTGCTGAATACATAGAACTTCTCCAATTCCGGGTCAGTGAAGTCCATGAGCTGAGCCAGGAAACCATATTGGCGGACAAAACGGTTCACTTCCTTGCGATACTTGTCCTTGTCTTCATCCGACAACTGATCTACTCTCTCGTGGACAATCTTCAGTAATATTGAAGGAACCTCATGCACCCTATCCTTGTCTATCATTCGCTCACAAACAGTGTCTATCTCGCTTTCATTGAAGATGTTCCAGTTTTGCACCGCCTCTTTCAGGGTATATACTCGCTGTGTATCAACATCACCTGTCAACGTTGTCTCGGTATAATACTGGTTGAAAGCCTTGCGTACCGAGTCGGCATCATTGCGGAAGTCAACGACAAGTGTGTCTTCCTTATATGGCCAATAGGTACGATTCAGACGTGAGAGCGTCTGAATGCACTGGATGCCACCCAAGCTACGGTCAACGAACATGGTATGAAGCAACTTTTGGTCGAAACCAGTCTGGAACTTCTCGGCAACTATCAATATCTTGTAATCGTCTTCCTTGAACTTCTCGGCGATGTCGTTGTCCGTAACGCCATCGTCGTTCATGTTTGCCTCGGTACACTTATTGCCATTGCTGTCAATGACATCACCTGAGAATGCCACCAAGGTCTTGATGCCACCATGATACTCCTCCTTGATGATGCGGTCGATGATTTGCTTGTAGTCGGCTGCCGACTGTCGAGAGTCACATACCACCATCGCCTTAGCCTGATGGTTGATTTTGTTGATGGTAAACTTCATGAACTGGTCAACTATCATGCTCGCCTTTCTCAGCTTGATATACTTGTTCTTGCCCAACCATTCGCCAATCACTTTCAGGGCTTTCTTTTGCTCAAAGAGCTTGTCCTTGTCTTCGTCAGGATGCTTCTCTATCAACTCAAACTTGGTCTTATAACTGACATAGTTCTGTGTGACATCAAGGATAAACTTCTCGTCGATGGCTTGCTTCATGGAGTACAAGTCATGGGCAGACTTTCCATTCTTTCCATAAAGCACATAAGTCTTGTCCTTAGGTGTTGCAGTAAACGCAAAGTATGAGATATGGTTCATCATCTTACGATAGTTTTGCATCTGAGCCATCAAAGCGTCCAACGGACTGTCATACTCATCAGGTTCATAATCACCTATCTTCTCCAAGTCTTCCTGGGTGGAAAGCGCACTGACCAAGTCCTTAGCTGCCTCATTGCCGATGGCTGTATGAGCCTCGTCCACGATGATGGCATATTTCTTGGATTTCTCATGTTTGAGATAATCGAGTGCAAAGGCAAACTTCTGTACAGTAGAAATAATGATTCTGTTTTCTCCGTTCAAGGCATCTGCCAATTTCCTGGAACCCTTGCGAATGTCCTTCACCGTTCCTGCCGTCACCTCGAAGTTCACCACATCCTCAGCCATGTTGCGATTGAGCACAATACGGTCTGTCACCATGATGATGCTGTCAAAGATAGCCGTGCCATCAGGGTTCGTCATGTTGGCAAGCTGGTGTGCCAGCCAAGCCATCGTCTTGGTTTTTCCGCTACCTGCGGAATGTTGTATCAGATAATTGTGTCCTGATCCTTCCTCACGAACCAAACCGCGAAGTTTTCTCACTGCACGAAGCTGGTGGAAACGAGGGAAGATAACCACAGTACGCTTCTTCTGCTCCTTGGTGTCCTTGTCCTCGTAATACTCATCATAACGCTTGATGAAGTTTTCCAACAGGTCGAGGATGGAATCTGCTTGCAAAACCCTACGCCACATATAGGCTGTTGGATATTCGCCTTCGATGGGAGGGTTGACGGTCTCTTGGTTGAAAGGGAGGAACGTCGTTTCCTCACCATTCAGGAACGTAGTCATGAAGGCATACTGATTATCCATGACAAAGTGAACCAAACAGTTTCGCAGCATTCTGTTATGTGGGTCACGATGCCTCTTGTACTGCAAGATGCCATGTGTATAGTTCTGGTCGGAGCCTTCGTTTTTCAACTCGAAGGTAAATAAAGGAATACCATTGAGCAAGATGCACAAGTCCAATTCATTGCCACTGTCCTTGCCCAAAGAATAACGCATCTGACGGACCACGCTGAACCTGTTGGCACGATACAACCTGTAGTTATCCGTTCCCTCACCTTCAAGCACTGGCTTGAACTGACAGAACTTTACTTTTGCTCCGCTGATAGTGAAGCCTTTTCTCATAATAGTAAGAATGCTCTCGCCACGGTCTATTCGCTTGTTGTACTCACGAATGACTGTAGCCACCTCCTGACCAGAAAAATGCTTGGTCAGTTTGTTCCATACCACAGGCTGCTGGCGCAAGAACTGCTCCAGCATCTCCACATCACACAACTTTTCTATGTCAAACTGTGAGCTGCTTCTTTGGTTGTAGAGGTCACTACCTGCAAGATAACCTGCAATGTGCTCCTCAAATTTTGTTTCATTCAAGAGATTATCCATATATAATATATTTTATTTCTTAATTAATTCTTTATCTGCCTTTACCAATGCCATAGGCGACTGTTTATCCACAGCAAGATACAACTCAACTTTTTCCTTCAAGTTCAATGTAACACTGTCTTTATGTCTTCGCCACCACTTATAGAACTTGACTGGTTGGTCTTTGTAAGGAACAGATGCCTTTACAAGGTTTTCATAACCAGGGAACTCTATGAGGATATTCAATCTAAGAAAATCCCTGTAATAGGTGAAGTGTTCCAATCTTAGCTTATTGGACAGCACCTTGAAATCATCTGCCTCAATAACTATCTCATTTTCTACAATCGTCCTATGCAATGCGACAGGGTCTTCAATAAGCCAACGCTTTACCTTCTTGGTTTGGTGCCCAATGGTCAGCAGGTTGTCACGATTGTAAAACTCTTGTTTTCTTGGCAAGAAAAAGTTCTCTTGGTGTGAATACTCCTTATTCTCTACAACAGAGCTTTCTGGTGTCACAGACTTGTTGTTTCTCAAATATTCCAAAATGTCTATATGATTGACTATCTTACCAGGATATTTCTCAAACAAATCATCATTGGACATGCCAAGAAAGAAGTCTTCCACCAAATCCCAACGTTTCTCATTGCTGAAATAATTGGTAAAGAAATGCTCAAACAATTCACAACTAACCTTATGTCTGTTCTTAACCGATTCAAGGATGGAGTTCTTGTAACTGTCATTCTTTGAATCCCTCTCTATTCTTCGTGGGTCATTGAGACGCAAGAATATCTTCGGTTCATCACCACCTGTAGTTTCAAAAGCCCCCAACTCCATGATTTCCAACAAAGAACCCAACCTGATGTGATTCATGAGCGGAATGTCATTGATAGACAGAAATCTATCTGCTGATAGGTATTCTTTTCCATCGAACAAGCTGGCAAATATTCTCATCAACTGAGTGAACTTCGCCTGATAGTTGGTACTGAAGACTTGGTACTGCATTGTCGTACCATGACGACGCATCTGTAAGAAGGAATCCCCCTCCAACGCACGTTCCGTTGTCTTCATATAGCCTGAGTAGGTACTCAGCATGAACGAGGCAATCTTTTTGATGTTATACTTGGAATCCATGCGTTGTACCAGTTCCTCCTCAAATTCATTTTGAGTGAAGAATGAGTGCTTGTAGCCGAGCTGAGCGAAAGAGGTCTTGACGGCATCTAACACACCTCGAACCTCAGCCAAAACATCACTATAGGACTTGTCTATATTGATAGTTACCCTAATCTGAGGAGTCAACTCGATTCCTTCCTCGGACAAGAACTTTTGCTTGTAGAACTCACTCTTTAGCTGTGGAAAGCTCTTGTCAGAGAAATGCTTTGCCCAAATATCATCCAAATTCAGTTCCAATGTATGATAGGTACCAGAAACACGAGTTATCTCCTTGAAGCACTCGCCATACCTCTCCAACAACCTGTCCATACCTACCTGATTCGTTCTTGCATAGACCTTGGTAAACAATTTCTTGGGACGTGCAATGAGAACATTGAATCGTGTTTTGTTCAGATAGTCCTTTTCTATCATCATCAATGCCGTAGCCACTTTCTGATCAATCTCGTCGGCAGAGTCGAAGATATATGCAAAATCATTGGCTGCGACAAGCATGTTTCTCTTCTTGCCATTGCTGTTGAAACAACGGATAATCTTGCTTAACACTTCCTTCAACTGGTAAGTCTTCAACGAGGATATGCCAAAGAGCTGCTTGCTATAACGCAAGTCAGACTTGGAGAACGTCAATGCTGCAAATCCCTGGATGTCTTTCTTACGTGCCGCACGACCAATCTCCTGTATGTAATCCGGAAGCAATCCCGATGGAGCATGGTGGTAAACCACCTGTATGTCTGGTATATCAACACCCATACCAAAGGCTTTCGTAGCAATCATCACCTTGCAACGATTATTCTTGAACGCCTGATATGCAAACTTCTGTTCATCAGCCTCCATACCTCCATGAAAAGAGACGACCATTCCTTCTTCTATTTCATCACACTTGTCCTTCAATCGGTTGATGTGTCTTGTGTATGGCGCATATACGATAGCTTTCATGTCCAAGGCATGGATGCCCTTGATGATATTGACAGTTTCCGTTTCCTTGTTTTGGTCATAGCGACCTGTAGAATAGTCATCATGGGTATCTATGACAAACTCAATATTGTCACGGCGTACATTGCCGATGAACTTATGAGGATCATGCATGTTCAAGCTATTGATACTGTCAAAGACCATATCGTTCACACCACCATATACAGCAGTTGCGGTCAGAGCTACCATAGGGAACATATAATCGTTGTACTTGCGCATTTTGTTGATATGATTGCCCAAGAACCAGTAATCCACACGGAAATCTCGACCCCATGTAGTGATAAGGTGAGCTTCATCGACTATGAGCAAGCCTAATTTTCTCTCTCCAATGAAATAATGGATGTCATAAGATAACAAAAGCTCTGGTGACAAATATAGAATATCCACATCGCCACGTTTACAGCCGTCAATGATTCTATCCCTGTCTATCAATGTCAAATCACTATTGATGAACTCCACCTTGTTATAGTGGCGTTCATTATGCAATCCCTCTACTTGGTCTGTCATCAACGCCTTCAGAGGGGACACCACTATGGTGACATCACCTTGTGATGCTGCATAGAACGCAGGCAACTGGAATATCAGAGATTTTCCAGCACCAGTAGGAGCCGTGATAAAGATGTCTCTTGGTTGGATTCCCTCACATCCATTCTTATACTCTTTGATGATGGTGTCCACCAGCAAACCTTGCGATACAGGTATGATGTCATTGCCAAGTTCAGGATTCTCATATACTTGAATGTCTCTGAACTCAGCTTTCTCTCCCCAATATCGCTTCAACAGAACTACGGATTCCTCTGAAGGTGCATAATCCTTCTGTATAGCATTTTCCCTCTGAACAAAGATGCCGCCGCCGAAACGTGCAAAGAGGTGATTGAGTTCTTCAAGGGTATTGGTCAATGTCTTATTCAGCACATTTTTACCAGACACCTTGACATAAACTTTCTTTGCAAAAAAGTCCTCTTCTATGCACTCATTGACCAACACATCAATTCCGTATGGGTCGGAAATCACATCAAGCACGTATGCTTTGGCAGAAGATGCACCAGCCGATGTTAGGTCTTTTTTGATGGAGAACAAGGGTATCTTTTTCAAGCCATCATTAAAGTGTTTGAGTGAATAGAAATAATGTTCACCTATCTTCAGTTGCTCTGCTTGGTAAACAGGCATACCTTCAGGTCGCTTCTCCGTTCCATTGGCATCAGCCTTTTCTATATACTCACTCTTGCTGATAGGGTAGAGAGAACGTAAATTGTCATATACAACAACAATCCTGTCCTTGAAAAAATCCTCGTTCAAGTATTCGTTAATGCTTGCATACTGCTGGTGTGACAGGATTTGGTAAGTAGTTGCAGCCATGAGCTTCGGGAACACACTTCCAAACCATGCCTGGGTGAACAAATCAAGATTTCCCTCTTTATCAAAGGTCGCTTGGTCTGTTATGTTATCGTTGAAATTCTCCACATATATATACGGAGTGATTCCTGCCAAGACAAATATAGTGTTTGCCTTGTCTCTTGTATGCTTTTTGATGATATTATCAAAAGCATTGGTATATATGTTCTTTAACTTATTACTCATTCTGCAACTACTTTATGTTTACAACAGTTTCTTTAAATCATCCATGTTTGGCAATGCCTTGCGCAATTCCTCCGGCATATCATCAAAGGTCTTGTATGTGGCAACTCCCATAGGTTTGTTGTAGTCTTGTATGACATACTCCACATAGTCCTTGTTGGCAGTCGTGCAAAGTACAATACCTATGCTCGGATTCTCATGTTTCTTCTTCACCTTGTCATCAAGGATTCGAAGATAAGTCATCAGCTGCCCGAGATAGGAAGATTTGAAGGCTCCGGTCTTCAATTCTATACAAACCATACAGTTCAGCTCTCGATTGAAAAACAGAAGGTCTGGGAAGTGTTCCACCCCATACACCTCCAAATGGTACTGATTGCCAATGAAAGCAAAATCCTTGCCAAAGGTCATTATAAAGTTTTTGATGTTATGCACGATGCTTTGCTCCACGACTCGCTCATCCACATCCTCGATGTCTCTTTCTCCCAATTCCTCCACATTGATGAAGTCAAGCATGTACGAATCCTTAAACATCATCACTGCTTTGCGAGCATCCTTTGGTGTCGGGATGGTGCGATCGAAATTATTAGGCAATGCCTGTTGGTTCTGATATGCCTTCGACTCAATGAGCTTCTTCAATGCTCTCACAGAAAGATGCTCTTCTGCACAACGATGGATGTAATAAAAGCGTTCCGCCATACTTTTCGCCATTCTCAATATGAGCGAATGATGCGTAAAAGGAACTCGAAAGAAGTCATTTACTGGAAAATCCGACAGGTTTGATATGGTTATGGAATTGTATATATCTATTGTATTTATTGCTTTTGAGCCAGTCTGCATTTCTTCGGTTGCAACCGAAGAAACTACTTTTCTCAATTCGTCGGTCGTGACCGACGAATTTCTATCAAGCTCATTCCAACCTTCATAAAACAAGCGCATCTCCTTCATTTGTGTGGCAGAAAAACCTCGTAGTCCTGGCAGAATCTTTCGCAACAGCTCACTAATAGCAGAAAGTGCATCAGTTCCCCATCCACCATTTCGAGAGTTGGATGAAATGAATTTTCCTATGCCGAAATATACAGCAAGCTGCACTCTATTTTCACTTTTCAGAGCCTCATACTGTCCCTGTAAGATGGCTGTCTTTATGGTTTCGGCAGCTGTTTCATATAATGTTATGTTGCTATTCTGTTCCATATTTCTACATTTATAATTATAGTTTTTGTAATTCGTCGGTCATGACCGACGAATTGTATTTTTTCCAAATCGTCCGTCATGATCGACGATTTTATTATCATCATGAGACCTTGCGCTTTCCCGTTACGACCTCCGTGATGAGACTCTGCTTGTATTCTTGCAGGAGTTCTACTTGGTGCTGGGCTTTGGAAATAGCTGCATCAAAAATCTGACTTTTTCTCATTGTATATTCTACAATCTGCTTTTGCTCATCTTTAGATGGAACTGGAATATACATCATTTGATATTTGTCAGCTCCAATATTTTGTATGGTCGATTGAATGAAAACGCTATTCTTCCAACATTCATACGCTCCACTTTGAGTATAATAATACAGATATTCTGGTAACATTCTACGTTTATCGCATGATGCTTTAATCAAATAACCTGCATAGCAAGCTTTTATATCTGCATTAAACAAAAATGTCTTACCAACCGTCGCGCCACTTCTTGCAAACAAGACATCCCCTTTATCCAACAAATAATCTTTAGCCTTAGAAGGTTCCAATGATTTGAATGTTTCAGGGCGCAATTCTCCATTTGCTGTTATATCTGTAATTCTTATATATCGTGGATATGTTGTATCATCAGATTCTGCTGGTTCATTTGCACCATACTGCATACGCTCTCTAAGAATACGTTTCAGATGGACTACATCCCAACTTGCAGGTATTTTTCCAATCCATTCCACTCCCGAATCTTTCATTTCCACATTCGGATTAAGCCCTTTCGTAACGGCATGAGTGATGACACTCTGCTTCAATTCTTGGAGCAAAGCGATGCGCTTTTGCTGAGCAGAAATAACATTGTCTATCTCTGAACATTTCTTGTCGAGATAAGAGGCAATGGCATCTTGCTCTTCTTTGGGTGCCACTGGTACAACATAGTTCAAGATATTCTCTTGCGACAATGTTGGAATTGTACTTCCTCCTACAGTCAATGCCACTTGTCTCTGTACAATTTCATTACTCAACAAATAATACAGATATTTATTGCTCCCTTTTATATTCTTGAAAACTACAATCTGTGGATTGATTGTAGCCTCCATCGGTAGATTAGCAACATAACTTACCTTTCCAAAAGTTGAACCTGTCTTTACAAATAGAATATCCCCGTCATAAATCTTTATTTCTGGAGATTCATTATATTTATACCATGAAAGATAGCTACATTTATCATAGTTCATCTTCCCATTTTGCATATTAGATGGACTTAACGTTATAGCACCCTCTCCTTCACCCACAAGATCTGTTTGGTTATAGCCACGAAAACCTATTCTACCAAAAATATGTGATAAATGTTTTAGTTTGCATATGTTCCAATGGCTTGGCACTTCACCAATCCATTCCACACCACTATCTTTATAAGAATTATATTGCTCCATACGCCTTAATCCTCTTTAAGATGAGACAATTCTGTATTCAAATCCATGTCAAGCGCAGCCAACTCTGCAAGAATATCCTCACTACTACGTAACGGACGATACTTGTAGAACAAGCGGGTGAATGGAAATTCACAACCCACCTTATCCTTGCTTCTGTCCATCCAAGCATCAGGAGCGAAAGGCAACACTTCTGTCTCAAAGTACTCCTCGATGTCTTGCTTCATAGGAATCTTCTCCGTATCATTGAGATTGGTGTCGATAACCCACTCACCACTATTCTTGAACGGATCCACATAGGCAATAGGAGCATCCTCATTGATTTCACCGAAAGCATCACGAATCAATTTCTGCTGCGCCTTGGTGGTCTTCACCTTTTGAGCCTTCAGCCAAACAAAGAAGTCGTGGTCATTTCGCTTCTCGTCAACACCATCCAATTTAGCTATGTCACGCAAGATAACATTCTTCTTGTCTTCAGCCTTAAAATCCTCACCTTCACACAAGGCATCATACTCGGCAGAGATATTCTCGAACCACAGTCGAAGAGGGCGACGTACTGCCACATTGGTATAGAGGAAATCATGATAGTCGAGAAGTTTGGCTATCTCCAAATGCTCCTGTTCGCCAGTCTTCTCATACTCAATGTCTCGGCTGTATGATTGATATTCCTTGTAGATGTCAAAGATTTCCTTAGCACCTTCATCGCTAACCTCATAACGCTTCTTACCCAAGTTCTTCTGGAGCAAGTTGGTAAACTCCTTGGTATGGGCAGCATCTATGAAGAGAGCCTTATGGTATTTCTCGGCAGGACGCTTGTTGTCGAGAATCCAAAGGTATGTGGTGATGTCCGTACCATAGAACAAGTTCTTTGGCAAAGCTACGATGGCATCGAGCAAGTTACGGTCGAGCAGCATCTTTCTGATGTTGCTCCAGCCATTGCCAGCATCGCCATTAAACAAAGGAGAGCCATTCAGCACAATGCCTATACGAGAACCTGTTTGGTCATCCATCTTGGCTATCATGTGCTGCAAGAAGAGCAATGAACCATCGGATGTAGAAGGAAGACCAGCCTCGAATCGTCCACCAGGGCAGTTGTCTTTCAGTACAGCCTTCTTCACATTCGCATCCTTACCCCAATCCACACCAAAGGGAGGGTTGGCAAGCATGAAGTTGAACTTCTTGCCATACAACTTATCGTCTGCCAAGGTATCTCCTTGGAAGAGTTGCTGATCGAGGTTCTGGTCATCACCTTTCATCAATAAGTCTGCTTTACAGATGGCGTATGTCTTTTCGCTCAACTCCTGTCCATAAAGATATACCTTCAGGTTCATGTTCTGGGCCATTTCCTGCAAATGCTCACGTCCCACGGTCAGCATACCGCCAGTTCCGCAACATGGGTCGTAGATAGTGAAAGCCTTGCCAGGGATAAACAGCTCCTGCTCCTTGCCACACATGGTTAGGCTTACCAAGAGCTTGACCACCTCTCTTGGCGTATAGTACTGACCAGCCTTGGTATTGGTTGACTCCTTGGAACGGCGGATGACAATCTCGAAGATGGTACCCATCATGGCATTGCTCACCTTGCTTGGGTGGAGGTCAGCCTTCTCCACAAACTGCTGGATGACAGCATAGAGTTTGTTACCTCTATCCAAGCGGGCATATATCTTCGACAAATCCACAACCTCGCTATCGCCATCCTCATGCACGAAGTTGGCGAGAATATCCTTCACGTTGTCAGTAAATCCCTCAATGTATGTCTTGAAGGAATCACCGATATGGTCGGGAGCATTCAGGAGCTTCTTCAAAGACAAGCCCGACATATTGAAGAACGTGATGCCATTCTTCTTCATCAAAGCCTGGAGCTTATACTTCTTCAAGTTCTCCTCACATTTGCTCAATTCATCGAGGATAGCCTCATATTTATCTTCGAGGACACAATCCAAACGGCGAAGCAAGGTAAAAGGCAAAATCACGTCCTCTACCTCTGAATCATCGTAGGAGTTACGGATCACTTCCTTGATGTCCCATATCACGTTAGCTAATTCTTGTTCTGTCATATCTTTACTTCTATGTTGCTTTCCAAATAATTGGAAAATATTTATTGTTTATTAACTTTTTATTATTCAACTTTAATTTTACTTTCATTTAACGAGCGAAAAGGCACATTAGTACTATAGCGAAGATATTTTCATTCATCGCAACGTCTCCATAATAAACGCTCATTTTCAACAAGATTACTATGGTTAAGCAGAGTTATAGCAAACCATTTGACCACATCAATCAATATGAAAACCACTGAACGAAGTAGCAGGACATCCTTTGTCTCTTCAAAATATTCTTCGACCTTTAGTTTCAACCCTTTTTTACTATGTGAAGCATCTTGTGTTATGTCAACAATATACTTTAGTGACTGAGCTAAAGGCTTTGGCATGATGTCATCGCCCAACATTTCAAAGAATGTTTTGTACCCGGTTTCTTCCTTAATGCTATATTTGTTGTAAAGGAAATAGGATGCGGTTCCATTCGTGTTGTCACTTATAGGTGGTATGAGTTTCATTGTTTCACAGCGACCAAAAATTTTCTCTATAGAACGACGAACAGAAACAAAAGGTTCCTTAATTTCAGCAAGAGTATTCTCGTAATCTCTCACAAGAAATTCGAGGACAAAGTCATCTGTTCCGTCAATTAATGATGCTGCATTTAATTCATATTGGTATCTGTTGCGAACTATGAAATTTGTCGATTTTGATTCATCAACAGCTTTCTTGATTTCCTCAAACATACTATTATATTCATCCATGTCTGACTTTTTGAACCAACGTTTATAACGAGGGAACTCATCAAGGAAATCAGGATTATATTGATAGATTTCTCTCAGAAGTTCATCTGCACGATTGGTAAGTAGGAAAAAAGGAATACTACGTTTGAGCATATGCGTATAGATGCTTCTTGCATAGGTTAAGCCAGAAGTATCTCTTTCGCTGCTAATATGAGTATCAGACTCATTGAAGTTTGCATCTACAATAACGGCATCCACCATTTTTGGTTTTTCCAGTAATTGCTCCAGCTCTTTTCCGTTATGAGCCATTCCGACGATGTTGAATCCCTGTTCTTTGAGTTCATCAACGGTTTCATCATCAAGAAGATCGTCAATTTCATCGTCTGCCCAGACTATATTATATACATTCATTTTCATATACAGGTAAATCGTTAATACTTGTGGAATTTATAGGGAGAAGTACTTCCACTATAAGATTCCACTGTTTATTACTATCTAATCGAAGGTAGCCATTATGACCTTTCACAATCTGATAAACATGATAGCCACCGAGTCCTGTTCTTCCTGTGGAAGCTGCATATCTTCCTCTTGATACATAATCCCCTATAGTGAAACCATCAGAGATTTCCTCTCCATTGTTCGCAATAGAAAGCAAAAGGTAAGGTGTATCATCGTAAACAACTTCAGAAAGATGAATCAAAACCTGATTACCTACGTCCTTTCGTTTGTGAAAACCATGACGCACAGCATTATTCAATATAGAATCAAGCATGACAGTCAACAGTCCTTTGTCAAAAGACAGACTGTTTCTTTCATCAAATTCGTCTAAAACATCCAATGTGAAACAATTGCTGCCATAATTTTTCCAAGCATCAACATAATCTTTGATAAATTTGGAAATATCCCCATCTTGCTTGTTAAAGCAAGTAGATTCTATACGAGTATTGGTATATTGAATTGTGCGATTCATATAACCAACATTGTCTTTAAGCTGCTTAATCAACTGCTGATAGTTGTCAGCAACTGGAGTGACCTTCTCCAACCTTTGAATAATCTTACCTATTCTATTTTGAGTAGTACCAAGCATGTGTTCAAGGTCGGAAATATTCTGTTTTACTCCCAATCGCTTTGCATCAGCTTCCTGCTCTGCCAATTTATGCTCTTGATACTGTTGAACCTTTTTATTGATCAACGTTTTTTGAACTTCAAGAGAATCTATTACAATAGGAATCATCATATATTCAGCCAAAGACATCTGCCCTTTGTTGACAGCCTCACTATTAACCAAAGTGTAGACAAGATACTCTGGCATTACAAGAGATTCATTTATCTCATAAGCTTTTATTTCAACAGGACAAGAAAAGTCTTTATTATCAGTAAAGAGTCCATATCTTGTACCCATTGGTGTTGAATGACATAAAAGATATTTCTTGCCAGCGGCTGTAAAGTGATGCCAGTTTGCGCTTCTGCGAGTTTCCACCAACTGCGAAACCTTACTGTTATTCAGAAGAACCTCTATGAAATTCTTACTTAGTGCAGAAACTTCATATGCCTCCTCTACATTGGAAGAATGCACATGTTCACCTTCTATACTGGTAACCAAATCTTTAAGTTTAACAACCTTTTGTCCTTCTTTCAATTCAAAATTCTGATTGAAATACAGAGCAGGATTGAGGTTGTAGTCATATTTACGCACCTTATCCAATGAGACGTTTGCGCAATCTTCGCCAAATGAACCAATCATTGCCAAAGTTCGGTCAACATCAAAGATACGTTTACGACCTTCTCCAAGATAATAATCTTCTGCATGAACTATCTTAATCGGTTCATTATCCATTCTATGCTTTTTGCATACAACAATTACCGTACGGATGCTTGTACCATACAAGATATTAGCAGGAAGCGAAATAATAGTATCTAATTGATTGTGCTCAACAAGATACTTTCTCAGCTCATAATCTCTTGTTCCACGGAAACAGAAGCCAATAGCTGTAAGAACTACAGAAATCTTAGCATTATTACGGATGAAAGGTAGAGTAAACACCATATCATCAATACTCTTACAACGAAAATCAGGATTGAGACCTTCTATAGCATTCTGTTGGTCCAAATTAAGTCGTACCCCAAACGGAGGACAAGTTACCAATGCATCAAACTTACTAAAAGTCCATTCTCTTGTTGAATCACATACCTTTATACCCTTATCCGTGCCACAGGTAGCCTCTAAGTTCACTCTTGCATAGAGTGAGGTTTGCATGTTCAAATCTTGACCTTCAAAATGAACATTAGGAAGTTCATGGACTAAAGATGCCGTACCACAAAACGGATCATACACAGATAAGCATTTCCCTCTTTGAGCTACCTGCGCCATCAATTTAATGATTTCTCGTGGAGTATAGAAATCACCAATCATAGTTCCAGAGTTAATACTTACAAGATCGAATAACCCCTTAAGAGTTTCAACATAGATATTGTTAAACTGTTCTATACCTATCTGATCTAACTCCGCATTTATCTTGCAAAGAACGCCTTGAACACATTCAGTTGTTCTAATGGAATTGACAAGGTCTACAAATAGACTATCATCATTTATTTCGTACTCTATTCTTCGAATGTCACGAACCTCTATATAGTACCCTTTATGTTTAGCATATAAAACAGCTAATACAGAGGTAAACATTTCATTTACAGAAACATTACCTCTCTTGACATTCATATTTTCCCAAATCATATTGGTTACAAACTCTGCGCTTACAAGCTGCTTCATATTCTGCATACTCAAATCCAATTAAAATGTAAAACAATCAATTAACGAGTGCAAAGGTACTACTTGTTAGTGCAGCCATTCTGCACAGACAAATATTTTTGCAAATTTTCTTCGATTTTTGCCTTAATTTCTAATCTTAACCAGTCGGGAGACAGCACTTCCACATCTGGAATGAAGGAAAATATCTGCTGTAACAACTCCCTGTTCGGCTTTACTTGGATGGATATAGTATTCGGTTCATCACATGTTTTCTGAGACGGATGCAATGGCTTTGACACTACATAAGGAAAACGATGTTCAGAAAAACGAAGCACAACTTTCTCTGTTGGCGTATCGTCGTATGGAACGGACACTCCAATCACATCTTTAAAATAGGTATCAAAGTTTATCTTGTCATTTTTGATGAATTGAACATCTGCCTTCTCGAATGCCTCTATGCGATCCAAGGCATAGTTTTCCACTCTATCCTTTTCTTGATGCAAACCAAACAAGAACCATCTGCCATTATACTGCTTTATATAATATGGATGAACAGTACAGGTTCGTGGTTCCTTGCCAAAGGATTGATACTTTACTTTCAAAGGTCGATGGCTTATTGTCGCATCTATGATTTCGGAAAGATGCTCCGCACCTTTCAGCATATCATTCTGGGCAAAGGATATAAGATTCTCCGAATTTGGTTTTACGCCGAAGCGTATCTCCAAATTAGAAATAACTTCTTCAAGCCATGCGTTGGCAGGAATGCCACGGTAACGTCCAAGCATACCGATTGTTGAGCGCAGATTTGCCAGTTCCTCTTGCGTCAACTCATAGTCAAAGATAGAAAAATCTGAGTCTGTATAGACATAATAAGACTTGTTGCCATCATACTTGATAGCCTTAATAGGTGCATTGAAAGTAATTTTCATGTTACTGATGTCTTCCCGAATTTGGCGCAAGCTGATGTTATAGCCAAGTTTCTCACTCACGTAATCAACCAAGCTATCAATATTGTATCTCCTTTGCTTATTGCGGAAGCAATGTTCGAGAAATCTATAACGATCAAACGCATTCTTGTTTACTGGCATAACTATTTTTATTTAGTTCGACTCCATAGGCTACTAACTCTATCTTTTATTTAGTCATCCTTGCGAATCAACTCACTTACATCAACACTTAGACACTTGGCAATCTCCACCAAATTTTCCAAATTCGGTTGTGCGCTGTTTGTACACCACTTGGAAACCGTTGCAGGTCCCTTCCCCAACTGTTCAGCTAACCATTTGTTGGAACGTTGTTTCTCCGCAAGAACAACTTTTATCCGATTCAAGTTTTTGCTAACCATAACCTATTAAATTATTATGTTATTATGCCTACAAAAATAATAAATTAATCTGAGAAAATATCATTTTTAGGCAAAAAATTATCTAAAACAACAACAAATTATTGCTTTAAACAACAATTTGTCCAAACATTTTGATTTTTCGAGAAAAAAGCCTGTTCATAACATCACGCTATAAACAGGCTTCTGTAATTAACACACACAATTTTCACATATAGCACTATCTCATTTTGTCAACAAAACAAGTGTAAACCGATTGGCTTCCTTTGGAGAAAATTGACTAATTCCACCAAGGCTGACTGCTTTCAGTCTTTCCTTACTGATTCCCTTTTTGATAAGCAGTTTTCCGATATACCTTGCCCTTTCCTTGCTCAAATGCCTATTGATTCTACTTGTTCCTGTGACATTGTCAGCAGCACCTGAAATATGAATTGTCAAGTCTTTCTCCTTGGCTATCTTGACAATCTCGTCAAGATTGGCCATTTGAGACATGTCCACCAACTTGGCGGAGTTCAACTTGAAATAAAAATAAACAGGTACCCCTACACAAACAGTTTGGGTTGTATCAGAACCATCCAAAGACTTGTTGGTATCCAACGACAATCTGTAACGGAGGGAATTAAGACCGTCATAGTCATTCTTGTTTTTACCCGAAACACCATTTTGTACCATTTCACGTTTCATCTTGCAACGACTCACCAGCATATCGTACTGGCGAATATAAGGAAGAGCGTCTATTACCTTTTTCCATCCCTTTCGTCCAATCGTGTAAGACAAACCTATCGAAAGACTTAGCATATTGTCACCGAACTTGCATGAGGTTCCAACACAATCAAATGTTTTCTGGGTTGTCATACCACTGATTTCACCGACAAGATGCAACCTGTCATGTAAATGATACCGGACTTCCACACCATACCCCAAGGCAAAAGGATGATTACCAATGTTCTTTCCTTCACAAGTCAAGCTACCAGGAACAGCAGAGCCGTTTCTGACTATACCAACCCCGACAAAAGGGATAACATCAAACTTTGAGATACCAAACTCGTCCTGTTGTAAATTGTGCGTAAGGTTATACATGAAATCCGCATGGTAATATTGGTAATTCATTGTTACCAAATTTGCATTCTTGAACTGCAAGCCTTGATAGCCAACCCTTCCACCTACAGACGGAGAGAACCATTTACCCAGTCCCACCTGTAGCACTGGCTTCGTTCTGTCAAACACATCTCCACAACCGATAGGAGAACCAAGAAAAGAAGACACTCCTCCTTTCAACTCCAAGAACCAATTACTCCCAATATTTGAAGACTCAGTAATATTACTAAGGTACGTTGGTTGAAGCGTTTCCAGCTCTGTATCATATTGGATATTTTTATTATTACCAATATTACCTATATTATCATTTTGCGTTACAGAAGCATCCATGCTAAGTCCTAATAACATCAACATGGACAAGATAAAATACTTTTTCATAACTGTTACCTATGCAGCCTTTTCCGAACTGCGCTGTTATTGTCATTATTATTATTGATTAATTCTTCTTTTGTATTATCGCCCGAAAGTTTTTCATCCACAGCTTGCGCATTTCCACAGGTATCTGCGATTCTTTGCAATCTTCCATAGACCTGCGAAGTTTTTCCTTTTGCTCTGGAGTTAACCATTCGGGTGAGCTTTGCTGCCTCTCCAAGGGTGAGACAACCGATTTCTGATGCGATTCCATATTTTCTCAAATCATTGTCCGTTACACCTGCATCACCAAGTTTTTGCTTATATGCCTCGTCTATTCGTACATCCTTCAATTTCCCGAAACTACCATGACCAAAGGTTGTCATCGCAACGACATTTCCACCTTGACTGTTCACATAATCACGCAAGTCCCTCAGTTCGGCACCAGACGTAATAAAGTCATCCAAAAGAATATAATCGGTACCTCTGTTAACGTGTCCCTCAAATCGCATTCTCTTACTAATACGCGAAATGTCCGAGGCATTGGTGTGCGAAACGTCGGTAACTGCAATTATATCATGCTCGACCGTCATTCCTATCGCAGAGAACCTTACAGCGTAAGCTGCTGGTATCATATTGATGCCGTCCCCTTGAATCTTATGGTTATAGATGATGTGGGCATTTGGAAATTGCCTTGCTATCATTGCAATCTTCTCGTCTTTCACCAATTCGTCAACAAGACGCAAGGCTGCCTGAAAATCGCCATGCTTTGCAGCCTTGAAATCAGGATGATGACGAGCGACAGCCGAGGTTGTATGATTCACGACAGGAGGGAACTGACCACCCCAAGACGTACCTTCTGGCATGGAGTCCTTTTGCTTTAGGATGTACTTCACCGTGTCCATATCAACCCTTACGGAAGAATTCCCCAAATACATTTCGGCTTCATCCTCCGAAGAAAAGGTGAACAGAACATCAGCTTCTTTGACTGGCTCTATTACTCTAACGGTGAAATCGAGGCTGATTCACGTTTTTGGCGGCAACTTGCTCCGTCTGCTCATTTTTCACTTCGTCTTCCTTTACGGTTTGGTCATTTGCCACCGTGGTACTCTGCAGGCTTGACTTTGAGGTAAAAGATGGGATAAACGTTTTGTTCTGCTTTCGTATATCAGAGAAATCCGCATCCCATCCGTCTTGTTCCAGACGCACATTAACGGCATCCAACCTCTGACTGATGAAAGAAGACGCTCGCTTGACATCCAACAATGTTGACTTGATGAAAGTCGGGTCTTCGTGAAGACTGTCGAGCCAAGACTTCAAATAAGCAGCACTATCGCTTTTTACATGTTTTTCCATCCCATACTGTGAAGAGACCAAAGCGGCAGTCAACTCTGCCACAAGTTCTTCCCTTGCATAAGCTGCACTTCCAAAGGATTGCCCTGGCTTCAACCTATCCAATCGACTTGGCGAACCAGAGGCATGTCCCATCTCATGCAGGAGATTGCTATAGAAAGACTCACCATCAACGAACTGTGCTTTCTCAGGAACGACAATGACATCCTTGGCGACACTATAGTATGCATCATCGCCACGTGTCGGCTTGATGGGACATACATACAAGTCCTTTTCTATCATGGCATCCAAAGCAGGGAAATCTTTCATACCTTCGGCGGACTCGAACTTTCTACCCTCTACTTCGTCAAGGTAAGACTGGTACATCTCTGGACGTGACTCTCTCAGATTCGTTTGGTCGAGATTGAACACATGATACACCTGAAGCTTGGGATATACATGATACATCGCTCTCTCAGCTTCACCCAACAGCTTGTAGTCATCGTACTTTATGCGCTCCTTGGTATCTGCATGTACGCAGCTGAACGTAGTCAACATCACAGGCGTACTTTTCTCACCCTTCAAAATGGACACATGAGGGAGTTTATTTCCATCTTTATCAACGGCAGCAGTTCTTCCTTCCTTATTTTTGGTAAAGTTAAGTCCCGCTATTCTGTCAAAAGTAGCATATCGGGGAGTTCGCCATCCCTTTTTCTCTTGCATGAGCATCAAGACTATGCTGTTCATTCCGTTGTAGTAACGCCCACTGAGATTTCTTGGCAATTGTACTGATTGTGGAGAGAACCAAGGTTTCTTCCAATCCTGCTTCATATTGGTGATTTTATCAATCATCAAGTCAGCAAAGGTATTCAAGGCTCTGTCCTCTGCGGACAAGCCATCAGCATTTGACGTATAGTTTTTCTTTGACATATTCATTGCATATTAGGTTTGTGAATTTTCTTTAACGAACTCACTCATGCTTGCCACCTTGCAGGACATTTGTACCTTGCTGTTGTATGAGGATATTTGAAGTTCTCCACTTATGCAGACATGTGCCTTGGAACGCATCCAGTCTGGCTTGACTGTTTCTATGGAGGCACCTTTTTCAGGAAAACTCATGAAATTAACCCATGTGCTGACAAAGCTCTCGCCAACTTTTTCTGCTGAATATGCGGAGAAAACAAGATAGGGATTTCCGTTCTTATCCTTCTTTTCCTCATAGACCTTTTCCTTCTTCAAATGACCACGGAAGGATAATTTTCCCGATATAGCATCCAAATCTGGCACATCATATGTTGTCACGGACTCTGCCGCCAGATAAAAGAGAAGCTTGTTTTCCTTGTTGCGAATGTCCAATACGCCTTGGATGGCGACACGGACACCTTCCGCAAACAGCGAGACATCACTTTGTTGCCCCTTTGGATATGAGACCAGTGCGTCAACAGTGTTAGTGTTTGTCTTGGTATCTGGCAAGGCTATGGTCACGATAAAGGACAGAAAAGGTTGATTGTTCTTATCTGTACGAATGCTTGCACCTCGCTTGATGGTGCCGATGATTTTAACTTCTGCTTTAATCATATACTCAAATAGTTTTAATGTTATTTTCTTTGAATTGTCTGTTGTTGGAACTGTTGTTGACTCTCAATCTGCTCATAGTTCCTCGATGCTTGCTGCGAGAAGGTGATGACATTGACCATACTACCTATTTTTTGCCTCTTCACTGCATCATCTTCCTGCCCATTGAGGATTTGAGATAGTCTCGATTGTTCCGCATTGGATAGCTCATGCTTGTATTCCTGCTTTCCATCGTTTACAGCGAGAATAGCATTTCCATTGTTACCGATGGACAATGAAGCGGACTTGAAGTTTGGAACAAGGCTACCAATGTCTATCTTCCTGTCTACAAGTGCATCACTGACAGCTTGCATTTTCTCCTCCTTGCTTTTACCTTCCATCTGCATAGTCAGCATGAGCATGGTGACAAGCATGTGCATCAATGACTCCAACAGACCTTGCCCCTTTGCGTTTCCCAATCCATCCAAGGCTGAGTCAGAAGAACCAAGCAGCTTGGTCATCCAGCTTTCGGGAGTAAGCTCTTGCTCTGTCTTTCCGCTTTCCTTGGGCTGATACTGTGCCAACAAATCCTTGCCATTGTATTGGGCTTCCATCTTCAGGTTTCCCTTTTGATTCAACTCGGCAAGGTATGCCGCAGGATTGCCCCATTGAAGCCTTTTGTCGGCAGTAACGTTGATGACTCCAAGATGCAGATGCTCACCTGTCGTTCTTGTTCCTGTATTTCCAGACACCCCCAGTTTCTGACCAGCGTTGACCACATCACCCTTCTTGACATCTATTTTTGACAGGTGCATGTACTGGACTTGCGTCTTGCTACCATCAGGTCGCTCATACTCTATGGTCAGTGTTTTTCCACCCCCTGTATTGGTTCGATTGTCAACACCAATGACTTTTCCGCCATTCTCCGTAGCAAGGACACTCTCATTATGAGTCTTGATGTCTATGCCATGATGAATCTGGGTCTTGCCCTTCTGGATGGGATCCTCACGTTTTCCATATGGCGAGGTGACAAGAAGGAACTCCTCACGCTTGACAGGCATACTGTATTGCCCTTTTGACAAGCTCATTCCTGTGTTCTTTGTCTCAACCTTTTTTTCTGTGGTGCCAGTGGTCAAGGGATTGGAGGCTACACAAAACTGTTTCCCCTCGTTTTTCATCTGATTCATGACCATTTTGTCATATTTCTGCAATCCACAACCCTCGATGACGTTCACGACCGTTGAGACGTAAGCCTTGGACGAGGCGTAACCTCCTTTCTGGATGCCGCTTGCCCATCCCTTGTAATCGTCTGGTGCCAAGTTCTTGACATACCGTTGGTATCTTTGGTTGGTCAACACCTTGGAATGATCCTCGTAGCTTTGCCCCACGTTGTCGTATTTCTTGAACTTTTCGTTGGGCTTGTCATCATCGGCGAGGACATAGTTTCCATTGAAACTGCCTTTCACACCAAAATGGTTGTTGGCGGTATTAGCCAATGTACTCTTGCCATCCGCTGACTCGATGATGCCCTGCGCAAGCGTTATGGAGGCAGGTATGCCATAGCGGCGCATCTGCTCCATGGCATACTCTGCGTAATTGTCTATGTATTGTTGTCTTGATTGTGTCATTTTATCTTGTTTTATCTATGCATTCCATGACGTGTTTCTTTCTCCACGACTTCCTTGACCTCTTGCTTGTTTTCTTGGCTTGCCTCTTTTGGAGTGTCTTGAACCTTTTGCTTGGGGTCAGGGAGCGTGTCACAGATGGCAACTCGTTCCTTTGCCCTTATGAGCTTTGGCAAGTAACTGTCAAGCGCATAGTGAGGGAATGCGATGGATTCCAACGGTTTGCCGTCGAGTCCTTGCTTATCCTTACTTTTCTCCAATGGCACGGTAAGAATCTTGGAAGCCTTCTTGGCATCATCCATGTAGGCTTCATAGAAATCACCTGCCCTAAACAGCAACAAGGCATCAGGATGTTTCTCCTTCAGTTCCCTATATTGGGTGAGAATTGGAGGTATGACCATCGTCGCAACGACCTTGGTTTCTTGTTTCGTCGCCTCCTCCTTTGCTTTTTCTTCCCTCTTGTTCTTTTCCTTTTGCTCTGGGGATTGCTGTTGCTTCTCCTGTTCTTCGTGATACTCACGATGTTCCTTCTCCTCATGAAGCTGTGTCCCTGCCACCTCTAGCGAGACGGAACGTTTCATCTGCTCCAACTTGCCAGACAAGACATCTGAATACAGAATGGCTGCCAGATGTGTCTTATAATCTTGCTTGTCATCCGCAAGCCACATTCTTTGCCATTGCGACTGGGTTATCTCCACAGGTTTCTGCTTCTCACCCCCAATGGTTGCGACGAGCAACATCTTGGACTCCTTTGTCTTGAAGGCATTGACCTTGTTGATTAGATCAAGCGTCTCTTGGCTTGCCCCACTTCTGAAAAGCTGCACCTCTTTTTCTGGATTCTTGGCTACCTCGGAGTAATATTTCTGTGCAAACTGGGTACGGAACTCCGTTACATGGCTCTCGTCATGGTCATTCTTGATGACATCGAAATACATCCCCACATCCTCCTTGGTTGGATGAACCGCAAAGGTTCGCTCGTTCTCAGGCTTCGCTGCCAGAGTCCATTTTCCTTCATCATCCTTTAGCATGGTAACCTGGTCAAAGGATTGCGGCACTTTGATAGGACGAAACTGTGACTTCCACAACTGTTGCAACTCCTCGGTCGAAGGCTTCTCTATGAGCGTGATTTTCTCACCTGCCTCGGCTTTCTTGACCATCCCCACCGTTCTGTTGACATCATGAAAGATTTTTTCAACCACCTTTGGATTCTCTTTCAACTGTGCCATGATGGAAGGAAGCTCCCTTTGGGTCTCAGGGCGTAACTTTGCCACCATACCCAACTCCAGCATCTTGTGTGCGGAGGCGAGTTCCTCGACAAGCATCTCACGCTGTCTTGCATCGGCATCGGCATTGCCATTTTCCACGTTCATGCCCTCACGATGCAAGCGTTGCGGTATGCCTGTGGCATGCGCTATCTGCCGTGACACTTCCTGGACATAATCCGCATAGGATGGGAACTCCTTTTGGGCTGGTATATACAAGGTGTCCTTTCCTGCATCATAATGGGCAATGCCTGTGGCATCCTTGCGGATTGGCAATAAGTTTTCCTTTATATTCTTCAGAAACTTGTTCACGTCAATGCGAACTTGCTTCTCGTCCTTCTCTATATCATCAGGAGTTATTCTGTTTTCATAGAATCCGTTTTCACAGACATGCTTTCCATAGTCCTCCTTGTGGACATGGGACATCGTGGTCTGGTCTATGTTGAATATCGTATAGGTGTCCTGACGTGGATTGAGTCTATATTTTCCCTTGTCTTCCTCGGACAACTTCTTGAACTCCGAACGACTCAGCTTGTCCTCAGGATTTTCCTTGTTCACATACTGGTTCATGTTCACCCATACGAAAGGCATCCCCTTTTGTCCCTTCTTCACCGCCTCATTGCGGTTCTGGGTCTCATTGTACTGTGTGTAAGCATTGGTTTGAAACTCTCCTTGGTCACTGTGCATTGCCATCACCAAGGCATTGACTGGCGAAATGGTCAGCTTCTTGTTGTAGAAGTGAGGTGCCAGCTTTTCTTTCTCATTGAGCAATATGCCACCGTTTTGGCTTGCTCTCTCCAAGGCTGCGACAAGAATCTCCGCCTGTCTCTCAACCCCAGTTTTCTTTGGAATTACTTCTTCTGCCATAATATCATATCAGTTAATGGTGAAAAATATATTGTTGAACTCTTAGCGTATTCCACGAACCTGCTCACGTTCCTTGTTCTGCTCGTACTGCTCAGAAACATTCCGAACTTCTCTCTGATTGGCTTCCGTAAGTAGGTCGGTCTTGGCAAGGATGCGGTTGGCGATGGCATTGATAGGCAAAGCTCCTTCCTTGTAAGCATCCACTACCGTTTGCGGCAGCGTCACCAACCTTGGAACATTGTCTATGTCAACCAACAGAACATTGCCCTCAATCTGCGGGTTCTTCATGCGAGCATTCAAGACCTCGTCCTCATATCGCTTGTATCTGGTGGCATTCAAGGGTTTCTCACCCTGACCACGGTACTCAGCCAACGCCTCCTGTCCCATCTTATTGACAAGATTCGCTCCACCAAACAACATCAAAGGAATTTTCAGAAACGGATTCTTGATAAACGTTCCCGAGATGAGCGCAGCCAATGGCATCAGTGTGCCTTGGTTCAAGCCGATGGACTTGGTCTTGCCAGTGAACACTCCAAGCAACATGTCTGGAAGCATGGCGAGTGTCAGTCCCAAGTGCTGCATGGTGTCACTCATTCCGTTCATTCCCAAGGCATCCAAGATTCCATTCCAACCGCTGTAATCTCCTGTCTGAAAAAGAGAAGCCGATGGATTTTCGCCTTGTTGCTGATTCGTTCCGTTCTCATCGTTGGATTGCGACGTGGATGTCTCTATCTCATTTGCTTCCTCGATGTTGGAATAATGGACGGCATCCTTACCAGCGAGCTTTCTTGAAGAGACCTCCTTGGCTATTGCCTTGGAAAACGCCTCGTATTGCATGGCTCTACTGGTAGCTTCCGCAACGGACATCATATCCGTCTTGCCACTTGCCTTGACTGTCCTTTGCCCTGCATCGACGGCTTGGCTCACCTTTTTTCTGTAACTTTTCGCATTCTCGCTTGCCCATTTCTGGGCAATGGCAAGCTGTTTGTCCGTAGCATCGGCTATTTTGTCAAAGCCCATTTGGGTGAGCATCCACTTGGGAATGGTTACTGTTTGCTTGCTTGCAGCGGTAACTTCTTGCTTACCCTTTTTCTTTTGTTCTTCCAGATATTTATTCTGCTGCCTCTTGGCATAATGCGAAGTCGCTGCCGTTGCGCCATCCAAGGCTGTTTGTCCCCAAAAGCCACCTGCACCCATCGTGGTGGTTGCGTTGGCAAGCCAAGAGAGGACGCTTCCTGCCGCCTCTTCCAAGAAAGAAGGGTCGTGTTTCTTTTCTCCCTCTTTGTCTATATGGTCTTGCAAAGCCGTAGTTCTTGCCCTTTCGGGTAGATAGAATACACTTTCCTTGGCAGCTCTCCTTACCACATAGTCAAGCGTTGACTTGGGCATCTGCTGCTGTATGAGGTAGTCAACCATCTTTTTCTCTGTGACGGCATCGACCTTTATATATTGCTTGGCAAGCTCTGCCTTGACCATCCCAATATAGTCATCGACGGTCTTTCTGTTCCACTTGCCCAACTGCCTTACCTTTTCCTTGGCTACATCCATTGAAGCCATGCCGCCGTCAGGACCTGCCGCACCAGCAAACAATACTGAAAGCGAAGAGTTGTACTGACTCTGCTCATCGGCACGAAGTCGGCACAATTCATCACGCACCTTGTCCATGATTGGAACGATACGTGTCTGGAACTGGTCTTGCATCTTATTGTTTGATTTTGCCATTTATACAAATGTTTGTCTTAATTGATTGATTACCTGTTCTCTTGTCTGGGCAAGAGCTGCATGGAGAACTTCCATCTGCTTGGGGAAATATTCCTCCAGCCACTCGTCCTTTTTGATGTTGTCACGAATGAACTTGATGGCAAGCTCCCTCGTTATCTCTATGGCTCTCTCGCCCTTGCTCTTTCCATTGAACCAAGCCTTTGTCCACCAGACGATGCCGTCCTTGTCGGGATATACGCTGACAGTCCTTTGGATGTCGAAACTTTGGACATCAATGTCAAAGTTCTCGAATGGGTCGATGATGCCTTGGCTTTCTACAGCCCTGTCAACAACTTTTTTTTTTCAAGTTCCGACATGGATGAAAGGAACACGCCATGCATCAAGGCGAGATAATTGAGGAAATCATGGGTTAGGAGCGTTTGAATCCTGCCAATGATACCATAGCTCCTCACTCCAAGCCCCAAAGGATTCAGCATACTCGGTGCGTGTTCATAATAGGCACCGCTCTCAGCACCTTCCTTCAACACATCCCTCAAAGCTCCCTCGGTATTCTCTGGCACTCGATAACGATTCATGAACAGGTCTGTCATGTACCTGCCAAAGAAACGTTGGTACATCTGGTCAATTTCCTGCTGATGTTCATCATAAGGGGTCTTTACATCGAAGTCCAGCGTGGCAATCTCAGGATTGTTTCCCTCCATCTGCTTTTGCTCCATGACCAAGAGATTGTCACGAAGCATCGTAAGGAACTCCAAGGGATTGACCTCCCTTCCGTTGTAATGAACCTCCACATGAAGCAGTCCGTCGCATACGGCTATATTGTCACCTGCCTTCACGCTCTTTCCAAAATTACAAAGGGAATGATGGATATGGGAATATACGACATCATAGGAACCATTGGCACCTTGTGAATAATTCTTGTAGTTGACCGTTATGTTGAACCCCCTTTTCACATCGCTGCCTATGCCAGAGACCACTCCCGTAGCAAGGGCTTTCAGCCATGTTTCCTTGCCAACCATAAAGTCAACGCCATGATGGAAGAACTCCTCCTTGGTCTTTGGATGTACTTGCTTACCATAGCCCAATGTGATATTGAGAGGACAGCTTTCTGGCAACTCGAAGGGCATGGCATAACCACTTGGAGAATGAAGATTCATGTCACTTGTAAAGTCCATATCTTTCTGAATTTCAAATATTATTCGTATTTATATTATTACCCATATTACCTATGAATACTATTTTGTTTCTCTTGCGTCTCTTGTTTTTCCAAGTTTTCTTCCTTAACTTGCGCTTGCTTGGAAGAATTGTTGCCTATCATCATCATAGCCATTAAGGCTCCTCCGATTTTCCCAAGAAGACCTGTGCGACCGAATATCATGTATGCCGACGCTATCAAGGCTCCAATGCCAAGCCCCGAGACCTTTCCATTTCCAAGATTACTGAAGAAATTGGAGAACATGCCCATGCCGTCACCACCGAACATGTTTCCGAGGAACTTGCTGATTCCTTGAAGGGTATCACCCAAAGTTCCAAGGATGCCCTTGGTCTCACTGGCTGTGTCCTTCAAGCCATCAAGGACTGACTTTGTCGTGTCCTTGACTTCCTCGACAGTATTCTTGCCTGTGAATCCATTGACCATATCATGCGTGAAATCACCAGAACCATCAACACCTTCACGAAGGGTCTTTCCCACAGCCGTTCCCATGGAGTCGTTGGTTCCGAGCTTTTTCCAACCTGCGTAGGTTGTCACGCCGACAACTGCGGCTGTCTTGGGATTATGCGACACGGCAGAAACGACCTTGCTTCCTGCACCGACAACAGAAGAACCAGCTCGCCAAAGTGACGAAGTAGTCTGCACTCCTGCCTTCCATACCTTTGGTACTACCTTTGTTACTAACGATGATAACCAACCCATAGCTTTACTTTCTTGGTTTTACACTTTTTGCGTTTACTATCCAAGCACCGAGACAATCCTCGATGATTCCTGCCTTGCCCTCACGATGCGGCAAAGACTTACGTTCTATTCCATACCACACCTGCCCCATGTTGGTACACTTCACGAGTTTCGTCAACGTGGCAAGTTCCCTGTTCATCTGCTGCAACTGGGGACGTATGGAAAAGACCAATTCGACTCGCTGCCTCTCAGTCATCTTCTTGTCTATGCACACTTGCCGAATGGTATTCACGATGCCGAGGCTCTTGTTGATGACACTCACATAGATGTCGTTTCTCTTGTTGTGAAGCCCCACGGCTATGGCATTCACAGGCGTATCACCTATCTGGGCTGTCAACTTTCCCATATTCTGGCATAGGTTGTTCACCTCATAATAAAAGCCATAGGTCTGGGCTGCATAGGAAATGATGGTTCGGAATGTGCTGAGATAGTTGTCAAACTCCCTTTGGAAATTATTGATGGACTTGACTTCACCATTGAGCCACACATGTCCTTCCGTTTCCATAGCCATTGTTTCCAACTGACTGTTGTACTGTGACTTTGCCTTGTTTGTGTACTCAACAATCATTGCCGTCAACCCAGGATCGACTTGTGCCTCCGAATAAGAGGCAAAGCCGAAGCTGAGTAATACGGATAATATAGTATATACAATGTTTCTCATCTTACGTCTCAATATAAACTGACTTCCCTTGCCCTGCGTTTCCAATGCGACAAGGATTGCAAGGCTACATCACGGCGGTCACGCTCTATCATTCCTGCCGTAGCCCTGTTCCACACATCACTCATTCTATAATGGCGTATGCTGTAATACAGCAACTGTAATTTATGTGAAAAAGCGGATAGCCTGTCCTCCAACTCCCAAAGGGTCTTGGAACGGTCGGAACCAGTGAGCATGTTCTCACTTCCTCCCTGAGCAACGGCATTCTTCAACAAGGTGAACACACTGAGCATTTCAGTGGTTGTTTCCATATAGAGGTTGTTCATGCTAACCGTTGCTGCAATTCCCTGCGGATTATTGTGGACAGCCTTCCTCATCTTGTCCAAGGTAAGAAGAATCCTCATGCCGTCACTGTAGATGTGGGTGGCTGCTTTCAGGGCAGACGCATAGCCTGTGGCTGTCTTCAAGTAACTGTTGTAATCCCTTTCCCATTTCTTCATCTTGGTGAACTCGCCAGCCATCGCATTTTGCATCAAGGCGGTCTCACGCTCTGCCTTTGTCTCAGACTTCACGGTCTTGTTTATCAAAGTATTGCCAGCTGCCAAGATGGTGTATTCACCAGGATTGGTGGAAGCAACCTGAGAATAGGCACGCATACAAGTGGCAAACAGCAGGACGAGTGCCAGCAAAGAGACCGCAAGCCATTGGTCTAAGGCTTCTTCTGAAACTGGCGGGAAGTGACTCCCCACTGATGATTTATGATGTTGTTTATTTCGTATTCGTAAATTCATGAATGTTCCTCCGTCGTTTATTGTATTCTACTCGCTCCCTGATACAGTCAACCAAGTCCATATCATTCCATATACCTATCAAGTCAATGCTCGGAGATGTCCTGTCGCCACTATACAAAGTAATGGTCTTCAAGCCCAGCATCAACTGGAAAAACGAACGATGCTCGCTATAGTCAACTATCCTGTAAAGTTCGATGAAACCTCGCTCTGTCGTAAACACTCCATGCTCATATTTGAGCTGTTCCTCCGTTATCACGAAAACCATCCTCGTGACATAGACATACCGATAGAATAGATACAGGATGAGGAATACACCAACTCCAAGGGCATAGGAAGCCCAGCTTCTCGGCATGAAACCATCATATCCTGCAAGGGCAAGCACAAACAAAGTCAAAACTATTGTCACACCGTCCGTGACAAGAAACTGCAAACCAGAAGTATGGATGCGTATAGTCTTATGTGTCAGTCCCATCTTATCTTCCCATGCTACGGTGTTGCTTTCTTTCCTCACTCTCGCTGATGTCTATCTCGCCATTGCCATCCATGTCCATTCCTGCCGAGGTGGTCAACTCCTTTCCTTCTTTTTCCTGTTCTTTGCTTTCCCATGACTTTTCCGTTTCGATAAGCTGTTCATTCCAATCCTTGAAACCACTTTCTGGCACCTCACGCTTGACTGTAAGGTTTGGCAAAGCCTCTCCATCTCGCAAGGTTGGATGAAGGAACTTGACAGAATAGGTCTTGACGGCAAGGTAAGGCGATTCTCCGTGGGAAGTCAACGCCTCCTTGTTGCGCTCACCGAAAGCTGGACGTGCGTTCAGCTCATTGTAGTTGTCCCAATCGATGCTTGACACATAACCTTCAGGGAACATCTCATCCATGAAATCCCTTACCAGTCGCTCCTCCTCATCGGAAAGTCCATCCATGTCACCGTTCTCGATGGCACACAACGCCCATTCTGGAATGTCATAGGTTCCAATCTCTTTAAGATGTCCTTGCTCACTGCCGAAGCAAAGCTTCTCTCGCATCATGGCATTGTACTCCTTGAACAAGCTGCTCGCCAAGTTTTCCTGCTCCTTGATGTCGCCCTCGAAACACAGTCCCGAATGGGTCATTGAATAGAGTTCGTCAGAGGCATCCCAATACTTGTCATAGACTTCACGGATATTCTTAGGCAAATAATCATGGTCGCCAGAATGGTAGTCGTTGGCATCCCTCAACGTGTCCATATACGGTTTCATGTCCTCGCCGACCTTTGGCAACTCCTTCTTGACATTTTTCATCTCCAGCTCGAAGTTCTGGGCGAACTGTCTTCCTGCAAGGTCATTGTCGAAGCAAAGATGATGACAGGCATTTCTCGCCTCCTTGATGACACCACGATATTGCATGACAGTGGGATTGCCACCTGTTGACAAGAAAACGGCATTGTCCATGTTCTTTCCTTGCTTTGTCGCAAGCTGGTAATAAGCCATCGCATCATAGGCGCTTTCGAACCACAGGACATCCTTTGCATCCTTCAGTTTTGTTCCAGATGGGCTGGCTATCCACAATCCTTCGGACGAATTGCTTCCGAGGGCTTTGCCCTTGTAGCCGCTCGTCCCATCCAAACGTGGTCTGCCTCTTTCTTCCAAGCCAACTATATCCTCCTTGCCTGGAACACGAAGCGGAAAGGCGAGGTTTCTCAAGAACTGGTTGGAGTTCTTTGTCACCTTCACATCCGCAAGCATGAATTGGGCGGAAAAGGCTCTCTGGGTAGCCAAGTCTATCTTTCTGCTTGCAAAGAAGGGATAGAACTTCTTGATGTTGTCGAAGTTGTATTTCAGGAACGACAGGATGTGATAGCTGTAAATGTTGAACGGCTTCACGTTACGGTTCGGATTGACGATACGCTGCATACGATTTTCTATTGGATGATTCAAAAGACGGTTACAAACTAAGTTGACAAGACGAATGGGATCCATCCCTGCCCTGTATTCCTTGAACAGATGGGGATGTTCCGCAATGAAGGAAGTGATGCCATAGACCTTTCTCTCTGGTGGCTTGAAACAGCTCTTGCCATTGGGCATGACAACAAACTTGTCACCCGAGATTTTCTTTCCAAGACTGTCCAGTCGAATGTACGTAGGATAGCGCAAGCCATCAGGTCGATAGAACTGATAGCCTGCGTCTATGAGAACATCTTGAATGTCAAGGCGTTCTCTGAAATCATCAAAAGACAATTCTCCTTCGTACTTCATCAAAAAAACAATATGGATTTATAACACTCACATTCCTATGGTTTCCAAAAGTTTGGGACAAAAGGACATTTGTCGACATTGAGGATTTCGACACCATCCCAACAGGCACAAAGGAACTCCGCTTGATTCTTAAACGGTCTCCACATGATGCCATCGTCCGTTTGCAATATGGTTTTCTCAACGTCTATCACCTTCAAGCCTGTTTTCTCCTCAAAGAGCTTCACTTGCTCTGGGGTAGGCTTTTGTAAATTTTTCTTTGCCATTTCTTTGTTTATTTTATCGTCCCATGCCTCCGCCATGATGCAGTCCTGCATTCAATCCTGCGTCAAAGGCTCTCTCCGCAATGCTCTGTGGGGAATCAACACCAGGCTTGACATATATCCGTCCTGTACCATGGACTTCCGAATGAACCTCTGGAGAAGGATGGGGATGCTTAATGTGCTCCACGTTATGGGCAATGTCCGCCCCCAAATAGGTTGCCTCACTCAAAGCTGTCAATCCTGCTCCCAAGAAAGCACCAAGATTGAAACCTTTCCTCATCTCTGGGCGGCTTTTCATATCGACCTCATGGAATATTTTCGACATCATCCGCTGACGTTGGTAGTCATCGACCGCCATGAACTTGTCGTACTGTTTCTTATCAATCGCATGACTGACAACCTCGCCATTGATGACGGCACACATCTTGTATGTGAACTTATTTTCCTTGGATTCATCCTTATTCCCTTCCTTCGACTGTGGCTGAGGAAGAGGATTCTTCTCAACCCATATGTCACCGACATCAACCTCCCTTCCATGCTTGCCTTCCCGATACCACGCTTTCCTTTCATTCATCTTTTCAAGGTCTGCGCCATTGACATATCCTTTGTCTGGGTCAAGGGTCGGTGCCACATGTTGCACGCTTGCCAAAGGGTCTTGCACTACTTGCAAGGTGTCGTCATTACGCTGTCTGGCAAGTAAGGATTCCACCTCTGGTTTCAAACCGATGGAAATACGCTCCTTGCTGTTGAGCATGTCCATCGTTATCTTGTCCTTGAAGTCGCCACTGATGACATTGTTCAAAATATTTAGTCGTTCCTTCAAAGAAGCTACTTTCAAAGAATTGGCAGTGATCTTCTTGACCTCGTCATCCGTCAGGTCATATATGAAATCCTGCTGGATTCCTATTGACTGGATGGTCAATGTTTTCTTGCCTTCATCAAGAACGATACCATGTGACGAAAGGACTTCCTGCCATTTCTCATTGGTGAAATACACAGGGGATGTTATCAGCTCCTTGTATGGTTTGGCTGGCTCCTGCGGTCTGGTTCGCACCTGCACAGAGGGAAAATAAGACTGCATATCTTTCAATGGGTCACTGGTTTGCTCTGAACGTCCCTTGTAATAGTATCCATACCCTCCGCTTTTCAACTCTCCTGGTCGCAATCTGTCGTCGGCATGTTCTGCCACCATGGGGCTCATGGCTACACCTGCCATCCTGCGTAGGTGCAAGCCTGGTTGCTGTCGTGGAGTCCATCCTAAGAAGCCTCTTCCAAAGGCATGGGGATGCCTTTCCTCAAAACCTTCCCGATAGCCATGAAGTCCCATGACCACACGACCATTGACATTTCTTGCAGCCACGAAGGAAGAAGGCACGTCAAAGTCCTTGCCTACTATGCTGTTGAACGTAGCGTATGCCTTTTTGTTGGAATAGTTGGTTCCTCCGTCGGCAAGTGCCCGAAACTGTTTCTCGCTGACAGGGTAGTCAAGCATCGGGGAGTCATGCCCTTGGACTAACAAATGGTATTTGTCATTCACCACGGCAAGCTGCGCCTTCATGCCATTCTTACGAAGCACTTCCTGTAGATAATAGGACAAGTCGCCTCGATATGGCATCGCTTCAGATCGAATACTCATAAGCTATCAACTTTGATTGAACTTAGTTACTCACACTCTCCTCAAACAACTCCTCACGGAAATCCATGAAGGCAAGGGCTGAGGAATCCTTGTCGGGGGAAATACCCTCGTCATTGCAAAAACGACCGTAATCCTCCGAGACCTCGTCGGACTGTTGGGTCACGAAATCAACAGCAGAAATATTACCTGCCTCATATTGCTCACGGAGCGTGTCATAATCTGGATAATTCTTTGCCATAATCTTATGTTTTATGTTTATCTTGTAATCTGATGGGATAAATCTTCTGCCTCTGAGCTTGAACGTCCGTTGCCATATCCATTTTGTTCGAAATGAGATTCCATAGCCATTCCTGCTTGTTTGGCTTGACGTTCCATCACGTCGAGAATATCCTTGGTAAACTCATTCTCTGGGATATACGTAAGGACACCGTGCCTGTTTATCCAACAACCATCATTTCCAAAGCTATACTCAGGCATGGACTTGCGTACCGCTCGTTCCCATTGCTCAACTTGACCAGGAACCAACACGACACCTTTGTCCGAGAACAAATCGACACCGATGGTTATATACTCAGGCGAACCTTCTTCGTTTTCTTCCGAAATCGTGACAAGGCTACCCTCGGACAGTTTCTTTAGGTCTTCGTCGCTGAGGTTAAACTCCTCACTTACATTTTTAAGATTGCGACCTATCACCTGAGTTGGGGTATAGACAACACTATTGGTGTCCTTGTCTATCTGTACAAATGCCTTGATGCGCTGCACATCCTCAACATCCTCTTCCGTCACAAACTTCTCCTCAATTTCCGACACGATAACCTTGCCTTCCAACAGGAGCTTTTTCTCACGTTCTGAAAATTCTTCAAGGTTCATTTCCTTCAACTTCGGAGAGAAAAGAACATCCATTCCGTCTTCTGTCTCTACCAAACAGAACTTGGCATAAAGATGGGTGCATCCAAAAGGCTGCTCTCTGGTAAGTGGGAGCAATGGCGATTTTCCACCAAGCTCTATTGTCTCATGGACAAAATCTGGTAGGTCATAGACCATCTGCTCGCTAAGTCCGAACTCGGCGAGGATGTCCAATGGATATTCTTCCCTGTGAAATTTCTTTTCTGACATATTATAATTAATTGAAGTTTCTTGCGCAAAATTAAAACACCTTTCGCATGTTCCATCATTTTCATTCTCAAAATATTGATATTTTACCGATATTTGTTTCATTGGTTCTATTCAGCAATAGTGATAGAACCAAATTTAAAATAATCCTCAATAAATTAATACTACATAATCATTATCCTGCCCTTATGAGAAAAAGTATGTATTTTCGCAGCATGAAAAAAGTTATAAGCATCATAGTCACAATTATTGCCTACACCCATTTTTGCTTCGCACAAGCACAGGCATCACCATTCAACACCATCGGGAACGTTGGTGACAGCAAACAAAGAAAGAAGAATAGCCCTATGTCAAACTTGGATGCAACAAAAGGTAACTTGACATTGGATTCCATCTCCAAGTGTTCAGACATTCCTTCATCCAACAGTATGGACATTCCACAAGATAAATTATCATCCATCATTAAGATGTACGAAAGGTATTTAAGCCAAAAGAAGAAGAAAGATTCTTGCTATGTAAATGAGTGCAAGATAATTAGCTACTACAAGGGAAGTCCACGTGAGCTAAACCTGACCAACTTGATGGCGGTGTCTGATGAAGTGGGATTGTCCAACCAATTGTTTGTCATGGCACAAGCCTTATTGGAAACAGGGCATTTTTCCAGCAGGGTTTGCAAAGAATATAACAACCTGTTCGGTCTCTATGACAGCAAAAGCCGTGATTACTTCCGTTTTGCAAGATGGGAGGACAGCGTAGTTGGTTACAAAAAGATGATACAGTACAAGTACAAAGGGGGAAACTATCTGAACTTCCTTAAAAGAATTGGTTACGCAGAAGACCCAAAGTATATAACTAAGATTGCAAAAATGGCAAAAAACATATACCAAAGGCTGTTTAAAGAATAGTTTTCGTATCAATAATTTGATATTATACAAGAGAAAAAAAGCTATAAGTTTATCTTGGATTTTAAGAAACTTTCACCCTCAATATAATGATATTTCAAATAAATATATTATCTTTGCATATGGGAAAGTGTTGCCTTGCACTTACAGTGTTGCTTTGGCTTGGTTACACAAGTAGTCATGCACAGCATAAGGCATACTCACACTTTAACACAATAGGTGATTATCATAGGAAATATGTATCACCTAACAATTATGCTCCAGACTATGAGGGAATGGATGAAGAAGCCGACGAGAGTAATCTCATCCAACTACCGAAAGACAGCTTAAAGGGCTATATGCCCTTGGTCGCACTGCCTCTGAAGATAATTCGGATTTCATCACCATTCGGTTCAAGAAGAGACCCGATGAATAGAAGAAACAGAAGGATGCACAACGGACTTGACTTAAAGGCAAGGTTTGAGGAAGTGTATTCCATGCTGCCAGGCATCGTAACAAGAGCAACGTCTTCCGTCAATGGTGGTTATTACGTCACAGTCAATCATGGTATATGCGTATGCTCATACCTTCATCTTTCAAAAATAAAGGTCAAGGTTGGTCAGCATGTCAAGGCAGGTGACATTATCGCCATCAGTGGGAACTCTGGCAAACGGACTACAGGACCACACCTTCACATAGCCTGTCGATGGGGTGGTGAGAACGGAAAGTTCTTCAATCCTCTGCTTATCCTTAGATTCGTGAGCGAGCAATTATCAAACAACAATACAAAATGACAATAATATGGGAACTATACTGGTTATACTTGGCATCATAATTCTATGCACAAAAAATGACAACAAAGCAAAACGCCGCCATCGGTCATACTTCGGTAAGTCTGATTGGGAAAAGACATGTGATGATGGTGGAAAGTTCTTTGGGTGGTAAGTTATATTTCTTAACCACCCAAAGATTAAACATATCCACCTACATCCAATTATTTCCCCAAAAGTTCATTCATTACCAATTCTGTTTTTTGTTTTATCAGCTCATAGTCATCAAATATGCATGAATACGAGCCAATTTCTATAAGAATCATATCCATATCTATTTCAGGCATACACTTTATTTTAGCAATGACATCCTGTAATTTTCTCTTTTCTACCTTTCTGCCAAATGCAATACATAATTCAACGTAAATGATTATTGCGCCCATACATTTTTCGGCATCTACCCAAAACGCCAAATCAATTTGGGAATAAAAGAGATCCAAATATCTGTACGCCTTTTTTCTTATGGATTTTGTAAGATTACCTTCCCATCCCACATCATCTATAATTCTATTTAGAGCCAACATAAGACATTGAGGGCACGAATCTAAAGCTCCCTCCTGCAAAATTTGAAAATATTTTTCTTTATCAGAATAATATAATGTAGCTAAAGGGAAATATGCCTTTTTATAATTTTCTCTAATAGCACTATAATACAATTTCTCAGCTTTAACCCTGTCTTTTTCAACACCTATCCCATGGTCATAATCAAAGGCAAGCCGCCAGAGTTTAACACCTTCGTTTGAATGAAACTTTTTATATAATTCATTGTCTTGAATATCACAAAGCGTTTGAGTTGAGGTTCCACAATAAGCATCTTTATCTATGCGAAGTTGCTTATAAACTTGCTCATTTTTTGCTTCACCATCTGTTAAAGCGTCCATTGTTCCCCAAAGCCATGTTTCATTAAATTTATCACAATCCTCAAAATTCAATAGATTTAGAAAGCTCTTATCATATTGAAAACCCAAAACAGAACTTATTCCACAATACAACTCAACAGTTTGGTCAATATAAATATCGCCTACAGCAGCATATCGAAAATTCTGTGCAAACTTATCCAACATATTAGCTATCCAAGCTTTCTTCCCTGAATTTAGATTTACCACACCATCTATTGAATCCAAATATCTTGTTACAACATCTACATACCCTGACACATAGCCCTTATCTGCATAATCCAAGATGAAAGCAATTTCCTTCTCTATATCTTCAAAGCAAAGACGACTTACTAAAGATGTTACATAGCAATAGACACCATCATTTACAAAAGACTTTAACTTATCTGTATCTTCTTCAACAAAAGGATATTGTCCCAACAACTTAAAAAACACCAAGTCCTTACATTGCTTATAACTATCCGTGTCACGAAATTTATCAATTTCATTTTGTCGATTTGAAATATATTTATTCCAATCTATATCTTCATTGTAATTGCAACTTTCAACTTTCTCTACTACTTCTTGATTGTCATCCTCATTATCTTCCAAAGAAAGTAGGGTATTTATTGCTTCTACAGTATCTACTGTGAAAAACTCACGTTGGTCATTATACCTCAAACCTTTGGAAGCTAATATGGAATGAATTTCAATTTCGGCTGACACACAATTATGAAATTCTCTATAATAAACTAACTGAAAAGACGTTGGCACACCTGTTGCAGAAGAAAGCTCTTGCACTCTTCTACTTGGATCAAATCTGGTCATTCCTATTTTGAGAAGACCTGGCATACTTGGATTGCTAAGTACATAAACATATCCATGATTTGACTTTATATTATCTTTAATATTATCCATTCTATATATTTTAAGCTATAATTAGAATTATTTTTCAAAGATAATACTTTTTTCGAAAAACGGCGGTCTCTTTTACAAGTATTTAACAAAAAAAAATACAACATCGTGCGCAATATTAGCTAACAAAAACTAAATGCCAAACGTATATCGTAACAAAATGAAGAAGGGAAGTTTTTGAAAAACTTCCCTTCTTCATTTTTATAAAACGTTCAAGTCTGTCTGTGGGCATAGAAACAGTTGGACGTTATCTATCAAACTTAAATTAGCCGTAATAACAGTTGGTGGCACATTTGCACTACAAGCTGTATTTTGCAAGAACACCTTGACCTGTTGTAACTGTCTAACAGCATCTTCGTTATTGTTTACCATATTTTTTACCTTTTATGTGTAATTCTGACGGAATACCGCACCTTTTGCAATATACACTATTAATAATCTGCGGCATTTACAGACAATCAGGAATAAAACCTGAATATTGCACGACAAAAATAGTAAAAATATTGCATATTTATACACTTATATCTGTATATTTATACATTACTAACTCATTTTTTATTGAATTCCTGTATTTCCTTAATCATATCCTTGACTTCTTTGTTCACTTTCAAGAAGTTGGCATACAAGATTCTCTCTCGTGCTTCAGCAGAATCGAAATGATAAAACTTTGGCAGAGGATAATTTGCATAGTCTTTTTCCTCTTGCTTTATCTCACTCATATCAAAGTCCGTCTTGCAGTAGAATTTACTGGTTTGGAACTCCTCCGACTCTTGTATGTCCATGCTATCATTACGCCCAGTCTTGGTCTTAACAAAGTCTCTTGCCGTCTGACCACAAATCCAACCAGTAGGCATGTCTGCAATCTTGGAACCAGGAACAAGCGAATCCATGTTCTCATTAAGGTTAATGGAAGTCCTATCCCTGTCGATGGTAACTCCTTTCTTCAACTGTACCACCTTTCCAAATATATCATTCGACAACCATTCAAGGGTTTCCTTCGCTCTGGCAGAACCGCTAACCACATTACCTACGGTCGTGATAATCTTTTGCATTCCTGTTTTTCCATAGTCCGCTTCCAACTGAGGCAACTCCTGAAAGCCTAAGGCGACACTTACCTTGTTACTACGAGCAGTACCTATCAAACGGTCTATCTTGTGGAAATACAATGTTGGCAACTCATCGACGATAATACTGACAGGAATGTTCGTTCCTTGGCCAGTATTCACTCGTGTAACGAGACGGTTCAAAATAAGGGCATTCAATGCACCGATGATACTTTCCATCTCTGGGTCATTGGCTATGAGCAAATAGCTTGGATGCTTAGGGTCAGACACCTTCAAGTCAAAGTCATCACCGTCCTTACTGAATATCCAGTAAGATTCCTTGGTTGCCAATCGAGAGGTGAACACTCGTAGCGTACCTATCATACCTTCCAACTGTTCCATCGCCTTGTTCTCAAACGCCGTTCTGAAAGGACCAAGCAGTGGAGCCACCTCCGTGTCGGTCATCAAGACCTCAAAGATGGTCTCATAGCTCTCGTTTAGGAACGACAAGATATGAGGCATGTCGCTATACTTACCAAGCCAATAAGCTGGTTCCATTATATTTCCCATGGAATCACGTACTATGCCTGTCGGTTTTATCATGCCAGTCTCTGGGTCAATGGTCTTGTCAAAGTTCATTTCATTTCCATTCTCATCATAAGGTCGCTTCTCATAGTTACAGAAGAAATAGATGCAAGCTGCCAAGAAATTCACCGCAGATGTCTGAAAGAACTGGTCGCTTCCACCGCCACCTTCCTTCTTTCCCTTTTGTAGGGATTCAAGAAGCGTCTCTGCCGTTTCACTGGCAGCGGCAAGATTTCCGATATACTTCAGTTGGATAGGATTGACTCGACGACTGTACTCTACATTGACGAAATTGATGATATTGAATTGGCATCCATCAGGAGTATTACCTTCTTTTTTGTTTTTCCTATAATGATAGTAGAGCTTTTGCGCAAGAGTCGGGAACTTGTAATCATACACAACCAAAGCAAACCCCTTCGCACTATGTTGTCTTATGAAAGGCTCTATTATAGAGAATGTCTTTCCAGAGCCAGGCGTACCCACCACCCATGTCCCACGGAACGGATTGATGACATTCACCCAACCTTTTTTGAACTTTCCCTTATGATAATAGCGCATGGGGATGTTGACACTATAATCATTCTCAATCTTCTTCTCCATCTGCTCGAAACTCTCATTCTCAAAATTAAAGCGGTCTTTCAACAATCCGTCCTTTAAATATTTTGAGATATTATCCAATGCCACGTGACAAAGGACTGTTCCTAACACGGACATCAAGAAATATAGCCATGTACTGCTATACAAGCTAAAGAAACTCGGTTTCCAGCTTTGATAGTACACCCAGACCGAAAGAAATATCAATATGATGCCGATGGATATTGGATAAATAACCATCTTCTTTGCATTAAACTCCAGATGTTTTTTGTTTCGTGTTCCTATGCACGTAACACAAATAATCAACAAGGTCATCACCTTGCTATGAAGGAGATGACCATCCTGATAAACATCCATCAACTTGATTCTATCATGAATATCTACAAGGATGCCACCCCAATGGTCTATGACATTAGGGTCTATGGCATACTCGAAAAACTCCAAGACGAGGGAAACATAAATGAATGTACGAAAAATCTTGTACGTTGTCTGTAAGTCCTTGCTTTCTTCCATGCTTATTTCTCTGCATTATTCAATCTTATCAACATTATCGGTCTGAAAGGGTACTCGAAATGTTTGTCCGCACTCTCGAAACGTCCAGAATACAAGCTATATCGCCATGCTCTATCAGTTTGAGCATCCTCACATTCCGTGCTCGTCCAATACCAACAGCTCTCATTGTTTATGGGCAAGACATCACCGTTGCATTTACTTATCGTTGAGTTCACGACATCCCTTGCGACATACAACTTATACATTTCAGCTACCGAAGGGACAAAATACTTGGGATTGACGCTCTTTGCCAATGGAGAAGCTATCTGATTGTAACGTAACGAGGTTGTATTTGTCTCACCATCATATTGAGCGATGTTAGCAGATGTCCCCTGCACAAAATAGGTCGTGTCTGGGTCACTGAAAGCCTTACCTTCATATTCCTTCAATGACACTGCATAAGCTACGCATGTTGTCTCATCCTTTTTATCGACATAAAACAACACAGCCTCTGGAACATTGCCGTCCGCCATGCACTTCTCGTAACTGACGACATCGCCATTGGTACAGTACACCATACCAGGAATCCACGAGTGCCAACTATAGTCCTCAAATGTATGATTGTCGCAAGATGTGAAGAAAGGCAGCATAGCCACCAACCCTGCTAATATTCTAATCTTTTTCATATCGTTTCAATTTAGCGTGAACCTGTTGGAATCTTGAATCCTAATACAATACCTGTACGGAACAAATCCTTCCCATTGACACAAAGGTCGGTCTTTATCTGCCAAAACAAGTGCCAACCATGCCGAAGGACATAATTCTGTTCGTAGCCAATATTTGCCCAACCTACAAAATCATGCGTATCACTTCCACCACTTGCTCCTATCCGCAAACCGCCATAAGCATTCTTTGCCCTATACACACAGGGCTTGTAAGCAACCCCCAAGCCCCATGTGCGATAATTCTTCCAAAAAGAATCCTTGGTGATATGCCCAGCTCGCTCATCTTTTGAGTATTTCACATAACCGTTGGCGAAATATTCCCAAGCGTTGTGATTCTGCGTTTCATGCTCCACTGCAAGACTGGCATCAAAGCCTTTTTCATACAAGGCACCTACACCAACAGACAGGCGATTGCCATTGCTCTGAGCTTGCACCATCATGGAAGTTAGAAGCATACAAAACAACAATGCCGTATTTTTAATATTATTCATATTATGTATATTACCTTTATTACTTGTATTTTTAATTCTCATAGAGTAAGGACTTGTTGAACGAATCTGCATTCAAGACATCCTCATACTCAATGCTTAGACTGATTGTCCTACCACTAATTTGTTTCTCGCTCAACTCAATGGTCAGAATCTTATCATTAGGGAAAGTCAATTTCTTAACGGCAAGGACATTTCTATACCCATACTGAAAAGATGGACTGTCATCAAGTACAAGCTCAGGAGTAAGCTCTATGGTCTGAACAGTAGTGGACTTCGCAGTTTTCTTGTCATTGAGTTTCAATCTCAACTGATCTATGTCAAAGCGAATGTTTGTCCTGTTTTCCACGGAGAAATCCAAGAAGAAATAATCACCGACGCTATAGATGTTGTTCAATCGCATCGTCATCCGATGTTTCTTCGTAGATACATTCCTGTAATTAGCTGGTGATGACCATATCTGACGAGCATACCGAACCATGTCCTCCGCCGACATACTTACGGCAGGATTTTTATAAGGTGTTCTTTCGTCAAGCTCTATAGTCTTGTCCGTCACGGCTTCATCCATTCTTGACGTATAGATAAGGGCATACTGGGTGCGGTATCTTTCTGTTACCAATGTCACAACGGCGAGTACGTCACCATCACGATTCACATCAACGCCTTCCTTGGGCTTCAAGCGTATTGTATTTTTGATAGGTTGGTCACCAACCACTTTGTCTGTACTTATGTCAACAAATCGCACAGGCTCACTGGCTGTTATCAACGTTGTAACATTCTCGTTGACCGTAAGCATCTGCATGTCATTGTAGGTTTTCTGTCCCCAAGATGCAGTAACCGAAGCCACACTAAGTGCGACAACGCAAAAATATTTCAACAACTTCATAATTTCTATTTTTAATTTGTTACTTTTTCTTTTCTTTACTATTGATTAAATACACCTGGGTTCCATACTTGATTTTAACCCGATTCTTTTTGATGTTCTTCGAGAGGGCATTGGATGCCTTTTGATATGCATTCTGCAAGGCTTGCATTCCCCAGTTTCCAAACTTATTGCCATTAGAAGAAACATCATTGAGATTCATACTTTGGTTGAACGCACCACTGGCTATGTCCTTGGTTGTCTCGGAAAAGCTACTCTTTGGAACATACAATCCTTCCAAGCCATCCGCATCATAGATACTCAGATTAACCTTAACCAGCTCGTCATTCACGAGGACGCTTTTCACATTTCCCTTGACACGTTGCTGTCCGAAGCCACTCATCAGACAATACAGATAACTGCCCCTTGGAATAGTTCTTTCACCAACATCTATGTCATCAAGCAAACGCAATCTTACTCGACTTCCATCCACTGCCTTTACATCTTCATCGACGATAGCCCTAATCAGCTTATGCTCAGGCTCGTTGACGGCTATCGTATTGAAATACTCTGACGGTTCCTTATGTTTCTTGACTGCTTCCTCTGCTTCTGCATCCTCAGAGATGGCATTAACAGAGTGCTCATTGACTGTAGCCTTGCCTTTCACCTCGCCCTTGGCTTGTTCCTTGCCTTGCATGACATTGCCCGACGAGGTTTCTGTATTGGAAGGAACTGTTTGACCTCCACCAACCTGTCCCATGCCTTCATTACGAGCATCGGCAAGTGCTTTTCTCAGGCTTTCCAAGGTTTCTTCCTCCTCAGGAGTATTGCCGTTGGAACGATTGTTTGTCAAGGCATTGTCCTTTGCTTGTTGCTCACGAATCTGAGCTTGCAGCTTGCGAAGTTTCTCCATGGACTTCTGAGCCTCATTGCTGTTCTGATCCATAGCTGCAACCTCCGCATCGGAATACTGGGACTCATATTCCTCCTTCTGGTCTTCACCTCCTCGTTCGATATTCTCCACTGCGGACTCATCCTTGATTTTACCGAAGTTATTGACCATATTACTGTACTTGTCACCGATGCCATCACCTTTGAGATTGGCATCGGGCAACTTGTCATTGTAGTATTCCGTAGTCTCTAACTTGGAAGGTGCTTCCGCCGCCTTAGTATCAAAAAAACGAAAAAAGAAATACCCAAAGAAGAGAATTGGCAAATACAGTATGGCTGGCAGCATGTATTTCGGCTGCCTGAAATTAATTTTGTCCGTAACTTTCATATTGCTCTATCATTTGAGGGTTATCTTTTGATTGCTCATGATTACTTACTTGCCTTGACCTTACATCGTCAACATGATGTCTATTGAATCGCAAGACCTTTTCTTGTCGCTCAATGGCACTGGAAGGGTGCTGCTTATAACTAACAGCCGTGGACATTCTGTATAGATTCAGACCGATACTGAATAGCACGAATGCAAATATGACCACAAGGAACAGTTTTGGATGCCCTGAGGCAAAACGCTGCACATTCATAGCCAGCTTGTCAAGTTTTACCGCCTTGGCAAAGTTCTTGCCTGCCTCCACCGTGTTCTCATGCTTTTCCTTATATTTTGGATTGTCCTTGTCTGGGACTTTCTCGCCAAATATCATTTTCTTTACTTCCATAGCAAAATGTTTAATAATTAGACTTCGTATGTTGTTCCATGTCCTTGTTCAGGATGGTTCTCCAGTTCACGATAAGCAAGCCATGAGGATTGTTCTCTGTCCTTGGAACTCGTTTCAAAGAGCCTTCCGTCACCAATTCTCGCATGAGAACGGACGTTCTTCTCTCGATACGCTGTCTTCCATAATAGGTGAACGACATCTTTTCCCTGTCAAACTTGATGCTGTCACAGAAAATACTGAACACGGCACTGGTACCCATGATGTTACCATAGAAGCCCTTTTCCTTCAACGCATTGTACTGGGCAAGTCCTGTCTCATCAATCAGGTACATCGCTTTTTCCATCGTGTACTTGATGTACTTGTCATCAGGTGCCAAGGTGAAGAAATAGTGATGGAACATCTCAACATGGCTCTTTGCCTCCACGTCCAGGGTCTCCTCCATGTTGCTTCTGTTTACCAAGATAGGAACATTGCCATCGAGGACATAAATCTTCTGTTGCGCATCGTTGACCATCCTCTTGGCTGTCCAGATGCTGCCCAATGATATTACGACGCACCCCACGAGAAAGAGGCTGCAAAGTATGAGGACAAGCTTGATTTTGTTTTCTAAATTCTTTATTACCATAATATGTACTTCTTTATGTTTATACTCCTATTACCTTTCCTGCGGAATTACGCATTGACGTTGCTATTCCCTCACCGAAACTTCTGGTTGAGAACGCCGTCTCTCCCTCTGGTATCATCCAAGCCGCAAGGTCTGGAACCAAGTTCAGGCATTTCAACGCCACAACGCTGGCTGCCATCAGATAACCTGCCGAGAAAAAGGAATTTTGCAGATAGTTCACCACGCTCTCGTCCGTAGCTGTCACCGCCGCCAAATCATTGTACTGAATGTTGATGACTATATCGAAGAGCAAGAGGACATAGAAGCCGACGAAGTAAAGCATCGCCCCATAGAAATGAACCGTCAGATACCTGATAATCCACTTTGCCCATGCTCCTTCCCATTTTGGCAAGAGGGAGAACGCCCATTGAATCGGTCCGAATATCGTGAGCATTCCCAATAGGATTTGTTGGCAATAGATGGTTCCCCACCAACCTATCCTGAAAGTTATCAACGCTATCAGCATGATTACCTTGTCAATCATCATGACCAGTCCTGCCGAGGTACTTGTCATGTCTGCCTTCATGATGTCCTTCTCTTCCTGTGCCGCAGCATCGGCATCCGTCGCATCCTGCACGCTACTTTGCGTCAAGAGTGCGCTCACGGCATTGCTCGCTGCCTTGATGGTTGATATGGGGTCTGAAGTTTCCTCACCCAGTTGGAACATCAACTGCTGGACATCCTTCATCCTGTCCTCGACCTGAGCCGCCTCATTCTCATACAAGTCATGGGTATAGCTGCCAATGGCGTTGGGAACGTAACTCAGAAAGTCCAAGGCACACCATGTGCTGTTGCCACCAGCTATGCCTGTATCGGCAGGTGGGTACCACCAACAGAGGATGATGCTTACCGCCAATGGCTTGAAAAGTTTCATCACATCCAAAGGCTCACGCTTGACCATCATCTTGTAGGCCATGTTTGCGCACATGATGATGGCAAAGAGTCCTGCCAATGCCATGGACATCTGGAGAATCCACCAAAATGGTCCCTGTCCGCCTGTAAAGGTTGCGTCCGTTAAGAACTCGTTCGTTCGGAATATCACATCATCAATTTCCTCTTCAAGGAGGTTGATGCCGAAATCTACCGCTGTACTGTCATTGCTCATAATTCTATTGTTGCTTTATTGTTTTTCTATCTTTGAATGCCCAGCCTCGTTGGCGGAGTCACGCCAACGGTTATATGATGCCGCTGCATTTTCACCGACCCTATGCTGGAAGCGAGCCAAAGCCGCCACCAGCTTGTCTGCCTTGTTCTTCGTTGTCAAATAACGAATCCTCAGCAAAAGGTAATCGTTCGACGCAGTTATCTCATCCAATATGGCAAGGTATTGCTTTTGCCTCTCGCTATTCGGCATGTAAGCCTTCTTTGTCACCTTGATGGCAAAGTCATACATCTTGCCAAGCTCATTCCACGAATCAATCTCTTCCTGCTTGGCTTTGCCTGTGAGATAGCTGACATTTGACTTCATCGCCATCAGCTTCTCCTGAATTTTATTTCCTTCCGTTAGCCAAGCGAGATCCACTTCCCTGTCGGCGACATTGGTGACCTCGACCTTTGCCCTTCCCTCCAAGTCGGACTTGATACTGTCCGCATACTCAACCTGTGGCAAGGAAGAAGTATTGGCAGCTATGCGCAACTGGTTCTTTACAGAAGTTACCGCCTTCGCTCCCTTTTTATAGTTATTGTGGGAAACCGTATAGTAAATCTCTGGCGTCAATGTTCCTGAGCCCAGTTCCATGACCTCTATCTGTGCTTGCTTGGAAGCGTCATGGTTATAGGTCATGCTCTGACCATTGGAATGGATGGCGAATACAGACATCGCCAAGACGAGCATTGTTTTAATCTTATGCATAATCTTTCGTTCATTAATATCAATAACCAAGGTGTCCTGCCTCCAGCCACCTTTCTATGGCATCGTTAGCGACTTCCCGAATGGTCTTGGAGCGATATAGCTCGGACTTCCAGTAACTCGTTCTCGCCTGTATGAACTTCCATGTTTGATAATAGGCACTGTTCACAATGGCTTTTATCCTATCCAACGACTTGTTGACTTTCTCGACCATGAGCATCATGGAGGCTGTGGTACAATGTACCTTTCCACTCGCATAACCTGCCAAGACCACGACCGAGGAATATAAACTTTGGCATTCTTTCGTCAGGTTCTTTACAGCCCTTATGTTGACAGCCAGCAACAAGGTGTCAGCGGTCTCAAATTTGCCACGCCTAACAATCTTGTCATTATAGGCAGACAGCATCGTCTTGTACTTGCCAATCTTATCACTTACGTTGTCATAGGTTCGATAGACATTGAATCCAGTGCTTACCGTGTTATATACAAGGTCTATCACATCGAAAGCCTTGGTATACTTGTCAAGTTCGAGATTGATGTCACGATAATCCCTATGAGTTACTTGGCTTGCCTGATGAAGCAACTTGTTGCTCTCCTCCAAGGTCGCTCTCGCAAAGAGCAAGCTACGCTGTTTCTTGTGGTCATTGACGTATGCCTCTATGGTCGGAATATCCTTGGGCACCAACTGCGCTTTCAGTTCCAAAGGCAGAAGGTTTGTCAGACAGGCAAGTAGCATAACCAACAAATATTGATAGCGTTTACTACCTATATGACAGAGCTTTATATCTTTGTTTATATTACCCATATTATTTTTTATTACCGTTATTTTTAATATTATTTCATCTTACTTGACTATTGTCTTAATCATCAAATCGGTCATCTTCTTTTTCTTCGTCATAGAAGGCACTACCTCCATTATGCAACCAACGCCTACGGCATTTTTCCGCTATGGATAATTTTCTGTCACTGTCGGCATTCAACTTCGGAATCAAGTCGTGAACCCAGTCCAAGAGGCTGTGCTTGTAATGAAGGAATTTTTCCACAGTGACAAGATCCGTGTATATCTTTGCCAAACGTGCCTCGATGCCTCTGGCGATTTCAAGTCGGTCACTTGCCCAAAGCAAATGTCTCACTCCATCCGTATCTTCTGTTTCCGAAGTTGGTGACTTGGAATATTCAACGCTGACATCACAATTCGGAAACTCTTTGGCAAGCTCACTGATTTTCTCATTGACAAGCCTTGCGTTTTCCTCATCGCTCTTCGCTGGGTCGAGTTCCATGATTTCCGCAACTGAGCTGTCACTCCAAGAACTGGTCAGCTGCCAATCTATCTGCACAATGGCACGATGTATCTTGATGCCAAGGAAATACTTTGGCTTTCGTGCTATGGAAAGGGTTGCCTTGAACGTTACAGTTCCTTTTATACTTCCTACTGTTCCGTTCCTGACAAAGGTATAACCTTCCCAAGCTCCATCGTCTGTCCAACTTATATGATACGCATCCTTCATTGCCTTCATCAACTGGGGAATGCGATTGTAATCATCCGTCTGGGCTCTCTCACCTTCCTCTGCTTCTTGCATAGCTTGCTTTGTGTCGGCGATTTGTTTGTTGGTCGCATCAATCTGTGATTGTAGCTCTGTTATTTTCTTCTTGTTTCCCTCATACTTCTTTCGATAGGACTCAGCCGCTGCAGACGAGGTACTTTGAGACATTTTTCGTAACAGCTCGCTGTTTTCCTTGTTCAAGGCATCCTGTTGAGCTTGCAAATGAGCAGCTTCTTTCTGCAACTCATTGAGCTTGGCTTGCAACTCATTTGTATCAATCTGGCTGTCACCGCCAAGAGTGGTTGCCATCGAACACATTTTTGTATGATTATCCACATATTTACCACAACTGCCACATTTGTAAGTGGTGCTTCCCTTACCCAACTGTCCACCGTCATGGCATGTGATAGTGAAGGTAGCGGATGACGAGCCTGCCAATTTCCTCGCATCTGTCGCCGAATAGTAATGTCGATTGTCATATCCTATATAATAGGTATAGTTCGACACCTGCGGATGCTGGCTGATATAGTCATTCAATTGCTCCGAGTTCTCTATCTCCTGATGCTCACCATTGGCATTATACTGGGCGAGGCGAGCATTCATCTGAGCCATGAACGTATTCCAATCCATGCTGTAACTGTCAAAGACTGCCTCATAGACTTCTTCCTTGACATCCCATGACTTGGTTACGCTGATGCTATAAGCGTAAGCCTTGGCATACATACCGCTTTTCTTTTTGCTCAGTATATATGCCGACCTACTATAGTATATGTTATACTTATACTTGGAATCCTGCGTATTCAACTCAGACACTTTCTTTCGGCTCCACCCAGCAAAGTTCTCCGAATTACTCAGAATAGCTTCTGTCTGGGAAGAATTGGGATAGAAATTCTCATCCTTTGTGTTGATCCTATACCACTGGTCTCCGTACAAGATGCTATTGTCATCCGTTGGCGGTTGGTAATCACAAAGTTTCTCATTTCCATAGTCCCTCCTGTATATATACACCCTCTGCGTATAATACTGACCTTTGGCTGCACTTTGGAAGTCATCCATCCACTTCGTCAAGTTATAGTCACCCAAGGCGAAGAAACCTTCAATATTGTCCTTGCCAGCAAACTTCTCCAAGATTTGCGTAGTTGAGAGATTCTTGTAATCGGCAAACATGCCGCTTGCGTTGTCAACAAGGGTCAGAACGCTTCCCATCTTGTCGTCAAACGAGCCGTTGAAACTTGTGCCTTGCAAAAGTTGGTTCATGCCATTACCGAACCCTGCACCTGCCAAGCCAACACCTCTGCTTATCAGGTTATCCAAGTCTTTCTCCAAGTTCTCCTTGGTAAAGCTACCAGCTATGTCATCGCCCAAGTTCTCAAAGATACCCTTCCAATCCACACCTCCCAACTTAGCCAAGTCAAAGATTGGTTTCAACTGCTCGGAAATCTCCAAGAAAGGCAAATCCTTGAAACTGAGGGAAGAGTTTGTAACGACACTCTCGAATTGCTGACAAAGGGACTTCACATCCTCCGTGGTCTTCAACAAGTAACTTCCCCAATAAATTGCCGTGAAGGGGTCTTCCATCATCAACCTCGCACAGGTGAGCGTCTTGGGAATGATTCGCTTCGAGACTATGTTGTAGATACGCTTATAATAATAGTTCTCGTCCGCACTGTTCCATAGGTTCAGGTTCGTGAGTGCCTTTCTGTCAAGATACTTAGAGGAGAATATTCCTGCACTCGCCACCTCGGCAGCAGTGTAGCTGTCGTATATCTTCTGAAGGTTCTCATTGTGCAAGGCTTCCATGGAGGCTTCCGTCGTGAAAGCCTCGGACATGGCTGCCATCGTCTTGTAGTCAACATTGACACTCGCATACTGCGCCCTGACAGTGAGGGCTGTCAGAGCGAGGGTTAACAGTATGGCTACAAACTTTCTCATGATTGTTCTTAACTATTTTGTTGTTGTATATTCAAAACATGACCTACCGAGTTGACTTTCTGGGCAAAGGCAAGTGATTTGTCAATGCCAGAAAGGTTCCAGTCACGGCAATAGGCTTCGATGGCTTTCTGGTGAGAGCAACGCAACACTTCCTTGTACAGTTTCAAAGCCTCCTTCTCCGCTCGTTCCGTCGTATAGGTCATGTAGCACTCCCTTGGCTCCTCGACACCATAGACATCGCTGACCAAGCCACGGCGTATGAAAACTTCCCTGAAGAAACTTCGTCCCTCCTTGTTCTCCAAGCGGTTGATGGTGAATATCTTGCTGCACTCGACATCTGTCAAGCCAAGGACAGCCTTGATGTCATCGAATCGCTCCTTGAACTTTCCCTGGTCAAGCAGTATCGTGATGTCCGAGTTATTGATGATGGCTTCCTTGACAATGGGGCTGCCAATAATGTCCTGCAACTCCTGCGTTACCACACCGACCATCGCCCAGAACTTTCGGGCGGTCTTATACAGGTACTTGATGTACTCCGCCATCATCGGAGAAGCAACCGCCTTCCATGCCTCCTCGATGACAAGCACCTTGCGGTTCTTCTTGATTCGCATCTTCTGGATGAAAACATCCATGATGATGAGGGTGACAAGCGGAAACAGAGTCTTGTTGTGTAGGCTAAGCACCCAGCGCCTTGCCATATTACTATGGTAGGTTTCCAAATGCTCGCCCCCGAACCGGACTTACACATTTCGGCGTATCCGGCTCTCCATTAATTCTATCAGTCTATACTACCGTAATGGACTTTCTTATGGCAGCTACGACATAAAGCTATCGTCTTACGCTTGCGTGCAATCATGTGGCGTTCCCAATCTTCCTTTCCTTGAAGGTCTTTGAGTTTTCTCACATGGTGCATATCAAGTTTTACGTTTTCCTTTCCACACAATTCACAACGGTTTGCCTTTAATCTGTCGATAAGACTTGTTCCGTGGTAAAAGTATTGAACAGGTAATCTGTCATAGCAATCTCCATATTCTTGTTTCTTACGCTTGAACCCATCGTGGTAAAACTGCCTCTTTAAGGTTTGTCCTTTTCTGTTCTTATAGCTTACTGTGAACACTCCGTCTTTCTTGTATTTCTTGCAGATTTGCACTACAGAACTTCTATACTTGGACGCATAGGTTTTGTACATGCTATACTCCATGATATACTTGAATGTATGAAGCGAATGACAATTGTTTGCTATTGAATAGAAGTTATAGATACCTCTTATTTCAGCATTGTATCTTTCCAAGATTTCCAAGTCATCACTGTTGATGAGATATGGTCGGTGCTTAGGCTTGTAAAACTCCTTTCCATTGTGCATCTTTATCTCCAATGCACCATAGTCAAGAAGTTTCTTTCTAATCACTTGCGTTGGCATCTTCAAGTACACCTTATTATTAAAGGGTCTTGTCAATCTGCCAGCCTTGTTTCTCTTGGTCAATACAGATTTGCGGATATAGATTTCATAGCCGAGGAACTTTGCAGACTTTCTTCCATGTGTAATGAGTGTCTTCTCATCTGAAAGTTCAAGCGAAAGCTTCTCGGCAAGGAACTTTTTGATGTCCTGCTTGATGGCTTCCGCCTCTTTCTTTGTTCCAATGACAGCACACAGAAAATCATCTGCATACCGTACATATTTTAGGCGTCTGAAATTTGCATCCATATCCACACCACAAGGAATTTTTGCTCTTTCCTTATCAAAGTGTTTTATTTCTTTGACTATGGATTTGCGCTCTTCCCTGTCTGTTACCGCTTTGAGTTTCAACACTGCACGACTTTTGCCGTACTCAAATTTCACCCTTTCGGGATTGTCTGCTCTTTCCTTGCCCTTGTTGAATTTTTGGATGTATTCACGCATATAAGTGTCAAGTTGGTCAAGGTAGATGTTTGCCAATATCGGGCTGATTATTCCACCTTGTGGCGTGCCACTATATGTTTTGTTGAATACCCAATTTTCAATAAATCCCGCATTGAGGAACTTGCGTATCAATCGAAGAAAACGCTCATCGTCAATTCGCTTCCTTAAAATGTCTATCAATGTGTTATGATTGATATTGTCAAAGAAGCCTTTGATGTCCCCTTCTATGAACCAACGTGTCCCATTGAATGACTTTTGAATTTGTTGCAAGGCTGTATGACAACTTCGCTTGGGTCTAAAACCATGGGAATTGTTGTCAAAGCTACCTTCATATATCGCTTCCAAAATCATTCTGACAACTTCTTGCAGAAGTTTGTCGTTGAATGTGGGTATGCCAAGAGGTCGTTTCTTCCCATTCTTCTTGGGAATATAAACTCTCCTTGACGGTATGGGCTGATATGACTCGTCTTTCAACGAAATTATCAGTTTTTCAATGCGTGATATACTCATGTGGTCAATGGTGGCGTTGTCTGCCCCCTTGGTCATGTTACCCTCCTTTGCATAAATGCGCTGATAGGCAGCATAGTACATCTGTTCATTGAAGAGCAGGCGGTAAAGCCGCTCAAATTTATAGTTCGGTTGTCGGCTGTGTATAGCCAGACTGTTTAATACTCTTTCTGAATTTCTCATAATGTCTCACACATTTTTCATTAATTGTATTAAAAGAATCAACTGCCTCCCTTTGCCATGTGCAGGTCATTATCCTGCTCGGACTACTACGGAGGCTCCGTTGCCTTGTCAGATATTCAGAGGTCTGCACCTCATAGCCTTACAAGTGGCTTTCCGATTTAGGCAATCCCCGTTTGCTTGCATAATAACTCTTGCCTGATAGACAGGAGGATATGACTTTCGTCCTTTTCTGCTTATTGCAGATGCGTCGTGACAAGTACATGCTCTATTCTCCTCAAAGACTGGAAAATGAGTGTCACGATACAACGAGTTTAGCTATCTTACGTTGCAGGTACGCGCAGATACCGCTTGAACTATCATTCAATCATTATAGATTTTATCCTTTGTCTATCTTTTCATCCCACCATTCAGTCGCAATCTGATAGCTGATTGACTTATGGATTTCCTACATGCTACACTCCCCATCGTCTTTCGTTGAATGGATAAGTAGGCGGATGATAGGTCTTTTCAATGTACACTTGCCTAATTCCTTGCTAATGGAATAGTTATTTATGCAGCCTTGACGGGCGCACCCTTGATGGTGTCTATCTCGAATACGATGAACGTCTCATCGAACAACGAGGAATCGATGTTCTCGTTCAGGGTTCTCTCATAGGTTCCTCCCCGATAGAACTCAGACATGGAAAAATTGTACGATGACATGTCGATACCAGTAATCCTGTTCTCGCTACAGATATAGGGAAGCCTCGCCGTGCTATACTCAAAGAAGGAATTGAAGGATAGTTCATCTACTACCAATGCCTTGCGACGGTCTTCCATATCCTTGATTTTACTCCATATTCTTTCCTCTACATCTTCATTGGTGTCCGTAGGCTTGCCCTCAGTGGCTGTCTCTATCAAGAATTTCTTGTGCAAGGCTTCTATCTGGGTCTTGCTATATCCCTTGAAGCCCATGAAATATGCCTCGTAGTATTCCTTGATGACTTGCTCGATAAGCAGTTCCTCTATCTTGGAAGGGACGGCGGCATTGCCTTTCCATATGAGCATGACCAAGTTCTTCAAGAAGTCCATCTTCTCCACATTCAACTCTTGACGCTGAATCTTGAAAGGATTCATGGTGATAGGATGCTCTTCCGTATAGCTGATGTACTTACCACCCACATACTCACATAGCCCCTCATAGGAATTTCCTGTATCAACCATCACGACATCCGTGTTCTGCTCCCACAACTGGCGAACGACGCTGTTCATGTGGAAGCTCTTTCCTGAACCAGAAGGACCGAGACAGAAGAAGTTGCTGTTGTCCGTCAACTTTTTCTTTCCCTCCTTTCCCGATATGTCTATGGCAACAGGAACACCCTGACGGTCTGTATAATAGACTTTCAACGGCGTGTCCTCGCTCTTGGGAAGTTTCTCCTTGTACATCAAGCATCCTGCCGCATCGCCAAGGGTCAAGAACCTGTCATAATCCTTGTTCATGGAATAGCAATTACCAGGAAAAGAACCCACGAAGAGTTCCAACTGGTTATACGCCCTTTGGCTTATCTGGATTCCTATGCGACCAAAAGCATTCTCCAGATAATTGGTGCATTTTTGGATGTCCGCATCCTTATCAACAGTCACTACCAAGTTGAAATGACAATGGACAAGCTGCTTGCTCTCCCTTGCAACAAGTTCCTCAACCCTCGTTATATCATCCACAGCAATCTGGTTACTTGGATTCGGCAACGAGGAATGGCGGTTCTTTTTCTTGGCGAGCTTGCTCATCTCCTGCTTCTGACTCGGCAGAAAGACCACTTGGTTGAACACGACGCTCTTGGCTTCGGGAACATTGTCTATCAACGCCAACAAGTCAACAGGCATGCAAATGTTGTTGACCTCTATGTTCGTATAGGGTCTTATCAGCGTCGGCAAGACGACGCTATCGACATCGACAAGGCTGTATATCTTGAACTTTCTTTCGCCGACACCGATTTGCTCCTCACCGACCTTGAAATTATTCAGGGAAACATGCTCGCTTGTATAGTCCTGGGAAAGATACTGGTCAACAAAGAACTTAGCTTCCTTCGCCGTCAAGAACTTCGAGTTGATGCCCCTGTCCCTTAACTGGTCTCTCACCTTACCGACCTTTACAAGGAAATCCTTCCACTTCTTGCCGTCATAGCTGAACAACCTGCTTTTCTTGTTTTCTTGGGTAATGGTTATATAGGTCGTACAGTCCTTATACTCCCTTCCCTCGAAATACTTGAAATAGCTCCGTGAAAGGAACTCCTTGTTTCCCTCGTCGCAAGAATGGAAATTCTTTCTTGTCAAGATGTCCTGCTTATGGATTGCATAGCCTTCTCCCAAGGTCGCCATGAGAGAGGTCATCAAGTTGGAGAAAGAACCATACTCATTGATGTCCGCACAATATTTCTGCACAGGATTTTGCATGGCAAGAATTGCGGAGAACTCGCCAGTCTTCGTGTAGAGAACTCCAACACCATCAATGTCCTCGACGGAGAAATAGATTTCCTTGAAGATCTTGGCTCGCTTGCTGCCTGTTCCAAAGGCATAGACCGAGATGGCCATGCCTATACATACGGCGACAAAAATTATTACGGCATATACAATCATTGCTTTAAGTTGCTTTTGTCATAGACAAGTGAATTATAAATAGATTTCGTTGGCTCAACCCAAGCCATGGCATAATATTCCAAGTTATAAAAGAGAGGACCATCTTGCTCTCGCTGAAGAAGATGCTTGCAGATTCCTTGGCAAACCTCGTCAACCAACTTCGACTGGAATTTACATAAGGCTTCCTGAGTGAGAACATCTGTATCGCAGTCTTCCGTCATTACCACCATCGAGGCTATTTTTTCCTTGTCATCCACAAACCTCTTAAAAGAGACATAAATTTCCGTTCCATTGGTTTCCACCTCCACGGCAAAAGTCTCTGGCATGATGTAAACTTGTCTCTCACGATACTTATTATGCATCGTCACTATCAAGATTCGTCCGTTCATATTTCTAATCATTATTCATTAAATTAAACATTGAAAGGTAGGCTTCTTCCTGCTATTCAGGACAAGCCTACCTCCATTTCATTTCTATCAGATACGTTCGCCGTAGGCATATATAAAGATTCCTTTGTCGGTCTTCTTCGTGTAAAGTCCTCGCCGCTGCTTTATCATTATCAACCCAATTCCGATACTGAGGGAAACAACCGTGAACACAAGGGCGATGATGAACCCCACCAAAGCATAAACCAACATGAATCCAAGGATGCCGACACCTGCCGTTATGGCAGCCCATGTGATATAACGCCCCTGAAGTCCCATGAACTCCAATGGTCGCTGCAAGCCTGTGAACATCTGGCATCCCTGCATAGCCTCATTACTCTGTGCCATAGCGAAAACTTACGATTAGTTAGTGATACCGAAGAACAAAGGCAATGCGTTCGCTGCCGCAATCAAGAAAATACAAGCACCGACGGTGAGCATTATCTTCTTCTTGACATCCTGCTCCTCGTTGTTCATGGCGATGTAAACTGACACGGCACCCACAATGGCTACGATACCAGCCAAGGCATAGCAAAGGTTGACTACATACGGAATGTATTTGGTCAGCTCTGTGGCTACGGTCTCCAAGGCACTTGTACCTGCATCATATCCCGTACCTGCCAATGTCTGTGCGTTGGCAGCCTGTGGGAAGACGGAGCCAAAAGCCATGATGCTCGCTACAAGGAAGAGATTGACCTTCTCCGCAGCCTTCTTAGCCAAGTTCTTTACCGTCTTACTGACTTTTGAAATAATTTTTCTCATTCGTTTCTCTAATTTTTTACGTTTAACTTTTTGTGAACTTATTTACTATCTATCGCGATTTGAATAGCCTAAAATACGAAATTCATGTCTTGGTAGCCATAAAGAGCTGGCATGACAATGGTAGCTCCTATCATGAACAGTATAGCACCAAAGAGCATCATCATGCTCTTGGTGATGTCCCCCTCGTGATAGTTCATCTTGATTCCTATCTGCAAAGAAGAAATGATTGCCATGACAGCAGCCACGGCATACAGTATCTCAACCGTATATATCATCATCGTACCGACAAAACTGGTCGCCTCCTCCAAGCCATCAGCTCCCCAGGAGTAATCGACGGCTCCGCACTTGGCAAGAGCCGCCGACATCGAACCCATGGCAAACACAAACGACAATAGAAGCCGAGATAAAGAGAACTTAATATTTTGAAATTTCATCCTTGAAGTCTATGTTACAGTTTTCCTTTTTCTTGCGAATGACCTCTGCCAAGTCAAAAGAAGGCACGAGATTGCCCTTGGTCTCTATGCTGCCATTGGAGGAATTGACCCTTTCAATATGCTGAGAAACCTTCACGGAAACCTCTGGCTCGACAATGGCACTGACACCAAACTTGGGTTGCATAAGCTCTGGATCGAAAGCCTTGCTTTCATCAAAAGGCTCAGGAACTTCTTCCTCGTCCTTAACCTGTTGCTCCGAATATCTCAAAACAGGAAGTTCCTCGTCTCCATCCTCGGAAGATTCCTCGTGCTCGCCTGTTGTCCCTTCACCTCCTTCGGATATTATTTCTTCCTGTTGAGGAGGCAAAGCAGAATCTTCCTCATTGGGCAAAGGTTGCTCTTCGTTGGTTTCCTCTGGGACTTCTGGCTCCAAGGCTTGACCTTCGTCCAAGAAATTGAAGCCACCTGTCTCAGGATTTTCCACGACAGCCTTGGGCTTATACTCGTCTTGGTCATCGGTGCTGTCACCAACGACAATATTTTCCTCTGCACTTGCACCAAACTTGGGCTTGGCATTCAAATCCATTGTGATGATTGCGGCATAATACAAAACATAACCGATGGTCAAAACAATGGCAAAAATCAAAAATGGACTCATTTCTTTACCGATTGATTTAAATTGATGATTGATTTTTTGTCGGCACAAAATTACAATCACCTCGTCATTACCCATATATTATAGCCCCAAATACCCTTCATATAGGTCACAACTTTTTTAATTGGTTCTATGCAAACAAACTTATAGAACCAACAAAAAGAAATTATGATGGGCATTATGACCAATGACATTAGACAAAATTCATTAAAACAATTGGCTATCTGACCTATATTTTGTATTTTCGCAAGCTGAAACAATAAACGAGACTTTAAACCTTGCCCAAACGCAAGGTCATCAAGAACTATGAACATAGAAGAAGTTAGAGAATATTGCCTGTCATTGCCAGGCACAGAGGAAGCCATGCCATACGGAAACGACTGGCTGGTCTTCCGAATCGGTGGAAGAATTTACCTGCATATATGGTTGGAGGCTCCAATCCCGACCATAGCAGTGAAGCTGCTGCCTAAGCGTGGCGAGGAACTGAGGGAGAAATTCAACGCTTTCTCTCCTGCATATCACTTGAACAAGAAACACTGGAATGACATTTTCATAGAAGACACTTTTCCACCTGAAATGATTCAAGGTTGGATTAGGGAGTCATACGACTTGGTCATGAGCAAACTCCCCAAGTCCACATTGGAGCACTTAGCCCCATAAAACCGTAAACGGCAGGGTGTTTCACAACAGCCTGCCGTCACGACATAATATAATTGAGTCTTTCAACACAATTAATTATGAAATTCCGTATATAATGATTTTATAATTTCTTACTCTATCAGAAAAGGTCCTTGGCACTTTTCTTGATTTCCTCAATCTTGCCATGCTTGCGCTCATAGCTGCTGATGGCTTTGTCAAACGCCGCATCGACAACATCCTTGATAGCCAACCCCTCACGATTGGCTATGATTCTGATTTTCTTCAAGGTCTCGGAGTTGACGATGGTACAGAAACGCTCCTCATGATTCTTCATCTCATGCTCCTTCTGCTTGGCTCTCGCATTCACCTGCTGGCTTTTCTCCTGCTTCTTTGTTTGCTCCACAGGTTTCTCTTGATTCTCATGCGCTCCCGTCAGTCCACTGAAGAGAGCGTCCAACTTGTTATTGTCCATAATAATCCCTTTTTAAGTGTTACTGAAATCTTACCAAGAACTCATCCGTGAACGCCTGATAATCATGTGCGCCATTGCTGCTCTTGTCATAGTCAACGATATTCTTGTTCTCCAAAGGTGCCTCGGCAAGGCGGATATTCTTGCGAATCTTCACCTTGAATACGGTATCGCCAAGTGCCTCACGGAGTTTTAGCTCAATGCCCTTTGACAGCTTGCTGCCTTCCCATCTGGTTATGAGGACTCCAGAAATGTGGGCGTTAGGATTGAGCTTGTTGTGTACCATGCTGATGAAGTCATTAATCATGGTCAATCCCTTGAAAGGCAATACCTCGGAAACAAGAGGGATGATGATGTCCGTGGAAGCGGTGAAGGCATTCAAGGTCATCAAGCCCAGTGATGGAGGGCAATCCAACAAAACGAAATCATAGTTCCCTGAAACATTTGCTCGCTCCAAGACATCCTTCAAAATGCTCTCCCTTGCCATAGCTGTGGACAACTCCACGTCAACCATGGCAAGAGTCAACGATGCCGGCACCAAATGGAGTTTTTCATTGACCTCTAACACTGGCAACTGTGCCGTCTTACCTGTCATTACCTCGTAAATGGTCTCTCCTTCCGAGAAATTAGTCAATGACGTTGTGAGGTTTGCTTGTGCGTCAAGGTCAACAAGCAAAACTCGATAGCCTTTCTTTGACAAGATACTGCCCAAGCTGGCTACTGTCGTTGTCTTGCCAACACCACCTTTATGGTTGGCAACTGCGATGATTTTTGTGTTCATTTTCTCAATATTTTATATTATGTCGTATCAATAGTTTGAGTAAAGAAAAATTTCAACATATCGAAAGCCCAGTATCAATATCTTGATATTCCGTTACTTAATATATAACGCAAATTTTCTCTGATTATTGCATTTATTTTCCTTTAATTTTATGATTTTCATACCAATTCTCCACCTCTTTTTGACTGACTTTCATCAAAATCGTGCGAGGCGCATAGGATGCAAGGGTTTTCTTTCCCTCCTTGTTGTTCGAGAAACGCAATATGGGAATGCCGCCCACTTTCGTTACAGCGAGGTCATTGCCCTTGGCTATCCTCTCGGCATCGGCACCATAAATCTCTATTGTCTGGGTATCTTCCAACAACAGGGACAGGACGCTGTTACTCTCCAGTCCCTTGCCATGGAAATGGACAAAGGCAAGTTTCGCCTCCATCAGCTCATCGGAAGGCATGTCGCTTTCCCTCTTGTAGGTACCCTCGCCAACTGCCTCTACACGAAACACCACAGGGTGCTCCTTGACCATCGTGTCAAGATGAAGCAACTGCCCGATGCGAGAGTTGATTTTGTCATCAGTGACAACCTCTTTCCTGTAACCTCCCTCCGACAAGCCAGCCGTTTCTTCCTTAGCAGTCAATATATAACCATTATCCACTCTCTCCAATGTGAAGAACAATGGAAAAATCTTATTCTGTGTCGCCATCCTTCGTTTTGTTTGTCATTGGCAGACCATCTGGATTATGCGTACTTATACGCTCCTTCATGGTATGCAAGTTGATGTCATAATTAGCACAAATCCCCTCATAGTTGAAGGCAAGAACTCGCTCTTGGTCGTACAATAGCTCGCTGTCACCATTAGCCTTAGTTCGCTTGGTAGGATTGCCTTGCTCGTCCAACACATAGAACTTCAGCGGTGAGCGTGTCTTGCCATAATAATCAGGAGCGGAAACAAGATATGAAAGCAGGGAATCGTCTGGAATCATTGTCTTTCCCTCTCGCTTTGCCTGTATATTTGCCTTGGCTATGCAAATCTTCTCCCTCACAAGCAGTACGTCAGTAGGCTCGTCAAACTCTATCTCCTTACGAGGCTCAGCCTTGATGCTCACCTTCAGGTTCTTCATGCTGGTAATCTTGTAATCCTGTCCTTCCTTAATGTCACCCAGTTGCCTTGACTTGGCGAACATCGACCAGAACACCGCAATCTCATCCGTACTGTTGCACAACGAGTGCTGGTATTTCAAGCCACTGACGCAAATGTCATGGACTTTCTGCTCCGAGAAAGGCAGGTCTTCCACGACAGGCTTCAAGCAATAATAGGTTGCCAACATCATCGCCCAGTTGTTGATGAATCGGTCGCCTATGATGTTGTAGTCCACCTCGTCCTTTATCTCGTGCAGGGCTCGCTTCCAAGCGTCATACCAACCTGCGTTGAAATTCTCACGGTATTTCACCATCTCCACCGTGATATTCGTAGGACACATGTTCCTGAGCTTGATGAACTCCTGATACTTGTCTGTCTCAGCCTTGGTATGGGCGCACTTCTGGGATTCCAAGAACACCACCCTCGACATCAAGGCGACATCTACCGTCGGCATTTCCTGACCAGTGAGCAATACGCCGCAATCCACGTCCGTAGCTTCCCTTCGCTCTCCGTCGGCAGAACGCTTGATTCGTCCTGCATGGTCATAGATTCCTTTCAAGAAATCAACGTGCTTCCGACTCAACATGTTCTTGTACTCGTCGAAATGCACTATCATGTTGCAGACCTCCGCACACTTATCTCCCATGGCGAAATAGGATGTACTGTCAAGGTTGCTGACCTCTGGATTGCGTTGGAAGAGACTTACCAAGGATATGGCGAACTCAGTCTTGCCAGTTCCCTTCTTTCCGTAAATGTTGAGTATAGGGAAAGAGCGTGTGCTGTCGGTGATGATGTCCTTGAACAGCGTGGCAATATAAAAGCAAATGGCTACGATTCCATTGTCACCATACAACTCACTCAGCAAGGTGAAGTATTCCTTTGGCGACACGATTCTCTTGGGGTCGTGGAGGAAACGCCGCTCGTTGGCATAGCCCACCTTGTCCCTGATATGAAACTTCGACATGGCAGGGAGATAAACATTCTCGTCTTCAAGTCGGATGATGCCATACTCATCAATCGGTTTCCACTTGCCTTCATAGACCACGCCATTGCAAAAGGCATAGAAGCCTTTCTTGCCAAGGTTGTTCCAGCCCATCTTGGTCACTCTGACCGCCTCTTCTGTCTTGCCATACATATAAGCCTTCAAAAGCTCATACTTCTCAGGCTTCTCGAAAAAGCGGAAATCACCCTTTCCCTCTATTTTTTCCTTGAATCTTTCCAGTCGGGTAACATCAGCCTGTTGAAGTTCGACCGTTCTCTTCACGCCGTTCTCATTCTCCAACTCGAAAATTCGTGTAGGGTTCTTCTCGTCGGCAATAAGAAACAAAGGATGGACAATAAAATTGCTCCAGTCCCTTTCTTTTCCCTGTGGATCCAAATCATAATAATGGTTGTGCTTGCGATAAAAGCGAAAGCCCTCCAACTCATCGGACTTCTTGATGGCTTGTCGCTTTTTCATCTCTTTTCTCCTGCGTGAGGCATCAGCGAGAGCCCCTTTCCAGACGGTAGCCTTTTTGTACTTATCCTTCAAGTCAGCAAGCAACGAGGCTCGCAGCACCTCGGACTGCACGTTGACGAGCAAGTCACAGACATCGGCGATGACTTTCAATTGCTCATCATTCGCAGCACTGGCATCATAGTGCTTGGCTGCATACCAAAGGATAAAGTCTTTTTCTGAAAGAGACTCCCACCTTTCAAGGCTAACGATATAAGAATCAGCATCTTGCTTTTGGCTTCCACTCGAAGGTATCTCACGCACAGAAACCTGAAATCCCATTTCCGTGGCAAGGCGACCATTTCGAAAGACAAACTTCTCGCCAGCACCGAACTCATCACCTTCCTTTGGGACATCATGGTCGGGAATAAAGCACAGGGTACAGCCAAACTTATTGAAACAACTCAGCTGTTCCTCCGACCAACACCCACCCAGTGAAGCCACAACGTTGGCGATGCCAAGACTTTGTAGGCGCATTACATCAGGCGCACCCTCCACCAAATAGACCTTACCTGTCTGCCGAGCAGCCTTCAAGGCAATGTCTACACCAAAGATGGCTGAGCTTTTCTTGTAGATGGCACAGTCCTTTCCATTGAGATATTTCACTGTCGCCTGAGAATTGAGTGCTCTCGCTGTAAAAGTGACGATTCTACCAAAACGGTCTCTCTGAGGTATCATCAGGCGACCACGGTAGAAATCATAGTAATTGCCAGGGTGTGCTTCGTCCTCTCCAATCAAGCCAAGCTGAAGCAACACATCCATCTTCAAGCCCTTTCCCTTGGCAAAGGCTACAAATTGGTTTCCGCTCAATGGGCTATACCCCAAGCCATAAGTTCGGCAAAAGTCCGAGTCCCAACGACCGTGGGTTGGATTCTCAGACTCCTTTTCCGCATAGCGACGGCAAGCAGCCGCTTCTGGGGTATCAGCCAAATATTGAGAGCGAAAGAAATCATAAGCGTACTTGTTGTAAATGTACATAGTTTCCTGCTTACGATACAGCTCATCCTCCTCTGGTGTCCGCTTTTCGTACAAGTCACTTGTATCTACGTCTGGACAATACATGTCCAAAAGATAGCGCACCGCACCATCAAATTCAAGCCCTTGGCATTCCTCGACAAACGTAATGACATCGCCACCTTTCTCGCAACCAAAGCAATAGTACAGGTTGGTAGTGGAATCCAACAGCATAGAAGGTGTGTCCTCCTTATGGAACACACACTTGCACTTCTTGCGGTAGCGACCAGCCTTCTTCAAGACTGTGCCAGGGCATACGTCAACCACAAGCTGACAAATATCAACACGTGACTTAACGAGGTCTATATACTTTTCCTTTATCATTATATACGCTTAGTTTGAATATCTTCCTATTTAACCTTCCATCTTTCCTTCTCGATGATGGAAACCAACTCCTTTTCTACGACAGGAGACAAAGGTCTGCCAAAATGGTCTTGCCCCCATCCAAGGAACTTCTGTTGCCAAGTATGAGGCGAGCCTCCTACATGGCAACTAACGAATGCCGTAAAACGTCCTTTCTCACCGTTCGTCAGCATCTTGTAATAGTTTGCAATTTCTTTCAGTGTCATTTCCTCAATATTTTAATGTTAAATAATCAATATTTTTTGTTTATATCTCAATTTTTGATTAAATTTGCATGCAAAAATAGAATAAAATAATGGATGTGCAAAACTTTTTTCTCAATATATTGATACTGTTAGCACATTTTAACATATATCATAGATAAACAAATATTGATATGTTGAATATAGATTTACTGGAAAACCTCTATGCTGGCTTGGATAATGACAAGAAGCAGGAGTTGATGACCTTGGTTTTCAAGAAAAGTCGGCAGACATTCTCATACTTCCGACGCACCAAAGATGTGTCCTTATCTAAAGTGGAGATAATCGCCGATTATTTCCACATGCCTTTGGACTACTTCAGAATCAACAGTGCTTTCAAGGCAAACAACGTAGCTGGCAATAACAACTATGTGGGAAACGTGTCCATCAGCACAAATCTCCTCATCGAGAATCAAGCCCTCAAAAATGAGCTTGCAGCATTGAAGGAAACACTCAGAGCCAAAGATGAGAGTCTAAAGGCAAAGGATATGCTCATAGAGACACTGCATTCCACAAACAACAAACAATAACCAACAAACAGGTTTGCAAGAAATATGGCTACAATTAGAATACAAAATTTTGGTCCAATCAAAGACACAGGACTTATCCAACTGTCTGAGATTATGCTTATCATAGGTCGTCAAAGTTCTGGTAAGAGTACCTTCATGAAAGTACTCTGCCATTGTCGTTGGGTAGAAAAGAGAATCATGACGAGAATAGACAATATAGTCCAAGTATATACCCACAACAGACGCTTCGCCACTGAATTAAAGCAATTCCATAGGGTGGATGAGATGTATTTCCAAGATAACACATCCATAGAATATGATGGAGATGTTGTATCTATCAGCCTCTCTGGTAAAAACAGCAACGCCAAGATTACACGCAAAAACGAAACTTGGGGAAATAGATATAACACAAAGATTAGCTATATCCCTGCTGAGCGAAACCTTGTCTCTGCTGTGCGCAACATAAACAGCGCATATAAGACAGATGATCGTGATGTCCTTTTCAATTTCATCCTTGAATGGAACGAATACAGAAGAGACTTCACAAAAAATAGACAGTTAAACCTTTCACTTACAAACAACTTTAAATATTACGATGAGGATGGACAAGACTATATTGTCCTGCCTAATGGGAATCCCATCACTTCATTCTTCGCATCAAGTGGTGTACAGTCAATCATGCCAATCGATGTTATCTCAGAGAAGACAGTCAATGTCGTAGGAAACGTAACAAAATATAGTGTTGACGACTTGATGAGCCGCATGATTGAAATATTGGACAAGAATAAAGAAACAGAGCCAACGGAAGAACTCTCAAAGACAATGGAATCCATGCGTGAGTATATGAAGTATAAATCAGCTCAATTGTTCATCGAAGAACCAGAGCAGAACTTATACCCTGACGCTCAGCGTACGCTTATTTTGAATCTCGTCAGAAGAATCAAGAAGGCACAAACTACAGCGAACAAGCAATCTATGCTGATGCTAACTACTCATAGTCCTTATGTCTTATCTGTTTTGAATGCTCTGATAGCTGACGCTGCCGCAAAGAAGCAAAAGCCAGATGATGATAGATTAAACGAGATTATCGATGAAAGCACTTTGCTGCCTGTCGAGGCATATTCTGCCTATTACATCAATAAAGATGGAGTTTTTGAGGATATTAAAGACTTGGAAATACCGATGTTCTCAGGTATAGACTTGGACAGCGTATCCGATTGGGTTGACGAACACATATCACGCATCAATGACATTTTATACTCGAAATAACTATGAGCAGTTCTACATATAATAGCTTAACCAATGCGGGATTCATACCAGAACAACCATTGTTGGTTAGAAAGACGGTGGTGACACAGGAAAAAGGTATCAAATATACTCTGGATGTTAAAGCGAATTATCCCTCTGTAGTATTCCAAGTAGATGGCTGCATCATTAGGTCCGGACGAAAATGCGACAAATTGGTTTTAGTGAATACAAAAGGGGAATCTCCTGAGGAATGGACTCAATTTTTCGTAGAGCTAAAAGGGCATGATGCAATACATGGCATCGAGCAATTACTTGACACAGCAAAGAATCAAATATTTATTGATGAATCAAACAAAGTAAGAAAAGCTCGACTTGTTGCCACCTCCATTCCCTCAAATAGAGCAAACCCAATGGTGGAAAAACTAAAAAGAGAGTTCAAGAAAATAAAAGTGGACTACAAAAGTCTCAAACCAGGACAAAGAGACTGCTTATAAAAATCAAAGATCAGAACTGGACTTTCTTGCTTCAACCACCTCTTTCTAAGTCAATAAAAATTATAAACAAGGTATGAGATACGGAATGAGAAAGCCTTCTTGGAAGAAAAGTTTGAGCGCACGAACTAAGGGACGTGCCACACGAGCCATCAAAAGAGCCATAATCCCTGGTTATGGAAGAAGAGGCATGGGGATATTTCATCCCAAGAGGGCTATATATAATAAGGTATATAGAAGAACGACATTTAGCATCTTTGATTTGGCAAAAGGTTCTTCCTCGAATAGCGGTTGTTGTGTCATTATTGCTTTCTGGCTGATTGCAACCATAGCACTTACAGCTTGTTGCATGTAGTTTTATTCACTTAATCGTACAAATATGGTTGGAGCTATCATAGGTGACTTAGCCGCATGGACATGGGAACATGACAAAAACGCTTTTTTTAAGAAGCTGATTACGCCAGAGGCTGCTCCCTCGCCTTATCGTGAGGAGATGCTTCTGACGGCAAACCTCCTTATGCGGCAAAGAGACATGAGCTATAAGGAATACAGCTGCCATTTCAAAAACCGTAACCCGACAGCAACCGTCCTCAGGGCTATCGCAATTGGTTGGCTATACGAGACAGAACTGGAAACTCGTTCCGCATACCAAAATTATTGCCTGTATGACGATAAGGAAGATTGGTATGCAGGAGCATTCATGTCCCTGTTGATTTTCGCCTTGCGACATGGGGCATCCAAGAAAGAGGCAGCTACGGTAAAGCATATTGCTCCTTTCAAGGATATGATTGGCGATTGGAAAGACAAGGACTCCATCTTAGGTACGTTGATGAGAGCATGGGAAGCATTCCGTTCTTCCTTCGACTTTGGAAGCGCATTGCACAACGCCATGCTATTGCCTGGAGATTGTCATGTCAATGCCATTTTTGTGGGTGCCTTGGCTGATGCCATGTATGGCTGTGACAGGTATTTTGTCAAGAACAAGTATGGCGAAGGCTGTGCCTTGAACAGTTACAAGTATGTATCGGAGGAAATCAGGCAACTCCACAGGAGGCAAAGGACTTTCTTTCCGAAGAATTGCGCCGCTACCAACATCGAGAAACATCAATGGCATGAGGCATTCAATCCTTACAAGGACAAAGTTGTTACGCCAGAGCTACGACGAAGAATCCTAAAGGCTTTCCAACCATGCTTTGATTATAGGTTCGGCTTCTATCTGGACGATGGCTTTGTCTATGTATATCGGAGCGGTTGGGTTCTTCAGCGATTCAATCTCGTCAACCAAGGAGATGGCACTTACAGGATAACCAACTTGCAGTCAGCGGAATGCATCAGCAAGTCGAACAACCCTATCAGCGAAGCCTTGTATGCCGTTGAGTTTAGATGGGATTTGGTAAACGAAGATAAGAATGATTCCGAGAGCTCTCACAAAGCTTCAAACAGACAGGCTTTCTTTGGCATCAGTCGCCATCGCATTGGCATAGATGGGAACGGTGTCACAACACTGGTCACTTTCATGGAATGCCCATTCAAATGCAAGTATTGCCTCAATGAGCGTTGCCATAAACCTATTTTTAAGGAAGATGGCACGACTCCAAATGAAGGCATCATGTTGCTAACGCCACAGGAGCTATATGACAAGGTGAAGATTGACAACATCTATTTCCAAGCTACCGAGGGCGGCATCTGCTTTGGAGGAGGAGAGCCATTGCTACACTCGGACTTCATCAAGGAGTTCAGGGATATATGTGGCAGCAAGTGGAAAATAACCGTGGAAACAGCCTTGGCTTGCTCATGGGCAGACATCAATCTATTGGCATCCATAGTTGACCATTGGATTGTGGACATCAAGGATATGAATTCAAGCATCAAGAGCGAGTACACAGGAATGTCTGAAAGTTCATTGGTCTCATTGAACCATTTGAAAGGAAATGGTATCACTCAAAATGTCACGGTCAAGGTTCCACATATCCCAGAATACAACACGGACAAGGACGTGGCAAAAAGCATCGAGCAAATCAAGGGACTTGGTTTCAAGGACATCGTGGAATGCCAATATATCAAGTTTAATGGAAACAACAAAAAATAACGCTATATGAAGAATGCTAAGGACAAATGCGAAATCCTCAAAGAGATTCGCAAGTATGTAGCAGAGAAGTATGGCTTGGACTATGAGCCAACAGAATGCAACCATAAAGGTGACTGCAAGGGAACCTGTCCAAAATGCGAGGCAGAGCTTGCCGACTTGCAAGTTCAGCTTCAAGCAAAAGGCATTACCGATATTTCCTCTGACGAAAACCTATGCGCACTCATCAAGCAATACGCTGAAGAAAGTCAAGAAGAAATATCTGAATCTTCCACCTCTGACATAGAGCCTATGCACACAATAGGAATGCCAGAAATTGAAGGAATGGAATACTTCATACCAGATGATCATGATGTTAGAAATGCACCTTGGGGAGAAATGCTATTGGAATGTAGGATTGCAGGAACAACATACCATCATGTCGATGACATCCTTGACAACATCAGTGAAGGAGACGAAGTTTTCTTAATCAGGGACTTTCAGAACAAGCACGATGATAGAGCTGTCGCCGTAACTTTGGAAAATCCTTATTTGAACAAACAGCATGAATTTGACTTCTCCAATATATTGGGCTATATCCCAAAGAAGGAGAATGAAGCCGTGGCAACTATACTTGACATGGGATGGCATAACATCCTTGCTGGTCAAATTACGGAGATTCATCCAGAAAGTGACTACGAGAAGTTACGTATCAAGGTCTTTGTTCGTCAAAAAGACCAAGTGATGGCTGAGGAAGAAAAACAAGACAAGATTTCTTTGAGGGCTGTAAACATGAGCGACTGCGAGACAAGTGAGTTGGAGCATGACCTTTGCACCAAGGGCTTCGCACATTTCCATTGGGGCGGCTTTCCGCTGAAATATCATAACCTACCAGAAAAAGGTCAACGTATTGTTTTCTTCAATCACGAAACTGATGATGACTTCAAGCTGTACCTTATGATGTTAGTGGCTACGGGAGAAGAGTGCGAGCCTTTCCTTGAAGACAAAGACGAGCTTCATACTGTGGATGACAGCTATCCATTCATATTCACAAACATCAAAGGTCCTATCCTCGTAAAGGAGGAAGATATGGACGCTTACGTCAAAAGCCACGAGGACGACTTCATCGGACAAGCCGAGGAACCTTTGCCAAGCAAATCGTGCGCAAGGTTATTCAAGTTATTCAACATAGACACCGACTTGCTACAATAAGATATATGCCAAGGTACATCATCTTCGAATGTACTTTGGCATACTTTTAAACTTTACATGAAGGTATTTTTCGCATTACCTATATTACTCTTAAATATATTATTATCCATATTATCAATGCGCTTTAAATATGTATGGTAAGTATCTCATTGAAGTTTGTCAAATAATTGGGGCTACGATGTTCACTCTTCACTTTCCAAGACTGTTTTTCTTCACCTTCAACAGCCAAACGCAATGTCTTCAACCCATAGCGGTGGTTAAGATCATCCATCGCCTTCATCAATCTTGCTCGTTGTGGACGATTTTGTATTGGGTCAAACAAGTCCGCTTGATATGGACTAACCGAAACGACATCACCAACTATTACACCTGCCTTCTTATACATGATACCTTTCTTATATATATGAACCAAGATATTTAATGCCGCATTTGTTATCTCCATTGTATCTGAGGTAGGTGTCAAGAATGTAAAGGAAGCAGCATTGTTGTACTGCGCCAAGTCTTCCCTAAACCTGTTGCTACAGAGAAATACCGTCACACTTTTTGCCCCAGAGCCTTCTCCACGCAATTTATTCGCACAGCTACTGGCAAAGGTTGCCACTGCTGCCTTCAACGATTCTACATCGCCTACCATATCACCAAAGCTCCGACTTGTACAGATGGTTTTCTTTCGCACAACCTCCGATGTGTCAATACAAGGCTTACCATTGAGTTCCCTCCATGTCTGAACACCTGGTTTAGTAAAATGTGCCTTAACCCAAGACTCACTTTTGTCTGCAAACTCCAAAGGTGTATGGATGCCATAATAATTCAGTCTTTCAAAAGTCTGCCTACCTATTCCCCATACATCAGCAAGGTCAAACAAGCCCAAAGCCTTGCGACGCTTCTCATCGTTATCAATCATGCACACGCCCTGATAGCCTACGTATTGCTTGGCAAACTTGCTACCCATCTTGGCAAGTGTCTTTGTCGGAGCAATGCCGACACTCACAGGTATGTCCGTCCACAACTTTATTTTATGCGCAATGCCTCGCATCATCTCAACCAAGTCAAAATGAGCGTCATACCCATGCAAGTCGCAAAAACTTTCATCTATACTATAGTTCTCAACATAATGAATGGATTTCCGTAAGATGTTTGTCACTCTCTTGCTCATCGCTGCATAAAGGTACATATTGGTGGAAAAGATTGACACATGGTAATAATCGACTATTTCCCTCACCTTGAATATCGGATCGCCACGATGCAAGCCCACAGCCTTAGCCTCTGGGGTCAACGCAACAATGCAACCGTCATTGCTTGACAAAACAACGACAGGCTTACCTGCAAGACCCGGATGAAACACTTTCTCCACAGAACAAAAGAAACTATTGCAATCTACCAATGCGAACATATCTTACCCTCTTGGCTTATGAATGATATAGGTGACAGTTCCCCAAATGCTAAAAGTATCGTCTTCCGTCACCTTGATTTCTGGATAATTCGGATTGGCTGGGACAAGCCAGCCCTCATTTCCCCTCTTGACAAAGCGTTTCAACGTATAGTCACCGTTAAGCTCGCAAACGGCGACCTCAGTAGGACTTGGATTTCGGTTACTCTTATCAACAATGATAACGTCACCGCTATAGATTCCTGCATCTATCATGGAATTACCATCCACCTTAATGAGATAACTTGCCTCTGGATTCGGGCATAACATCTTCAAAAGCTCAATGTCTTGGCTTCTTTCATCATTGTCAAGTGGTATAGGAAAACCTGCGACTATCCCGACATCAAAATATGGCAAGCGAATATCCTTAACTTGTGCCACAGGATAGACTTCTCCCATCTTGCGAATGTTAGCGTCCTGTGCATGAATCTGCCTTATTATGCAATTCTTGATGAACTCGGTCTTGTTGTCTTGGACATCAAGGAACCTTGCCATCTGACCAGGAGCCCTGAATGTATAAAGTTTGCTGTCCGAATGAGGTCTGCCAGCTCCTTCCCTTCGACCACCTCGACGTTCTATCTTATTCTTTTCTTCCATGTTTTCATATTTTTTACGCAAAGGTAAAACAAATATTTTGATTAGCGTAATACGTTTTCAAAAATTAACACGAAATATCAGAATCTCCATGTAAGAAAAAACTTCTGGGATTCATCAAATTCTGTTGCAAAGGTATTTGTTATTCCTTATTGACTGCAAGGTCAAGACTTTGCTTTGCCTGAAAATCTCCACACCTTCGGGTAGTATTTTAAGGTCAAAACCTTGCGTCAATGTTCATAACACCTTTAGAAGCAACATAATTTCTAACAAATCCCAGAAGTAGTTTATCTACGAAAGGGAAATAAAAATTTCAAGATTATGGCAAATTTATGTAATACCACCTATAAGGTAACAGGAACGGAAAAGGCTGTGAAGGATTTGTGGAACACATTGCAATCCATGAACGTCAACACCAAGGACATTTGGCTCGACGAGCTGGCTGTGCATTACGGCATAGACTATGAGGGCAGAGGTATAAAGGTTAGAGGACACATCTATTTCGGAGAGTTCGAGGAAGATGATAACTACAAGCTTTTGACCTTTGAGACAGAAACCGCATGGACTGCTTGCAACGACTTGTTCGACGCCATCAACGAGGCTTTGAATGCGGAACTATCCATCAGCTCTCGTGAAATAGAATGTGGATGCGGAATCTACTCGGTACATGACGAAGGATGTTTCTTCCCTGAAGAGTGCTGCATAAGCTCGGCAGGAGAGCCATTCGAGGAATGTTGCGAGGAAGCGTTAGACACCATAGAGGACGCTATCAATCTTTGGTGCAACTTGACAGGAATAGAGCTATCAGACAAGAGCCAAGAAGAAAAGGTGGACTTCATCAATGAGTATGAGTACAATGACGAGGACACATATTTCAATATCCATCCTTTTGAATTTGAATAATAACCTTGCTAAGGCTTGGAGCTACAAACTTCTGCCTTAGTCTAAAACATTATAGATATGGAAGTATTAGAACAGAAACATGTGATGGGAGTTGTTAAGACCATCTTACAACAATTAGCAGGAACAACGGCAACAAGTGTGTTTTGCAGTTGGGGTGTCTCCCAGATGTACGTAACACAGATTGTCATGCCAGTAAACGGAATGGATTTCTCAATGGCGGCACTTGTCATGGAAGTTAATGGCTTCAACTTCAAAGGCAAGTTATATGTCGCTTTGGACGAGGGTAGTGACTATTACCGCATCTACTGTGAAAAGAACGGCATCCTCAAAGAAGAGCACCACGACATAGGAGTGGAAGAGTTGGGAGCCGTGTTGGACTCCATGATAGAAACGGGAGGACTCAGCAAGGAAGAATACCAAAAGAAAGTTATGGAGAGATACAACCTCAAATTCTAAGCTCAAATATCAAGCCTCGCCCAAGATAATTTTTGAGCGAGGTTTTTCATCTCATTTTTGAAAATCTAATTTAAATTAAATCTTTCAATAATATTATCCATATTTGGTATTTTATACTAACTTTGCATACATTATCGGATGGTTCGCTACACTCCGCTACAACTCGCTACATTGACGATACGAATTTATAGCAGCTAAAAATAGACATAAGTATCTGATTTTCAGAAAGGCTACACTTCGATACACTTTTCAAGTGGCGAAAAGGCAACTAAGGAAACGAAAAACGAATTTCTCTGATTAGAATATTGGATGCAAAATACATCCTAATATTGGATATTTGAAATATAACTTAACAATTATGCAAA
>ERZ869979.1-NODE-1-length-97979-cov-18.320443_pt1 | contig 97979 bp, 101 predicted proteins | sample MGYA00521269_ERZ869979 | MGnify/ENA primary metagenome ERZ869979 (study PRJEB32232, sample SAMN07284974) | human gut metagenome | biome: human-associated habitat; material: feces | host: Homo sapiens | place: Tanzania | collected 2014-04-05 ... | reverse complement strand
TCTTAAAGAGTACTGGAGGTTACTGACTTTAATAATAACAGTGCTAAAGGTGATTAGCATATATTGGTTAATGCAATAGTTATTCTATGCAAATAGGCTCAAATCCTATATCACCTACTATAAAAGAAAAATAACCACAAAATAACATAACAATGGCAAGAAAGAGATTAAAAGGAGTTTTTGTATGCTCCACAGTAAACTATGAACTTACTATAAAGGTTCATAAACCTAAGAGATACTTTATTGTATTCTGGGGTGAGCTATATGAGATTAGACCCTCTGAAGTCAAGATGTATAGGTCACATAATGTCAAAGTGATAGTAAAATGAGAACAATTCTCATCATAGTAGAGTCAATTCTACTGTTTCTCTCATCTGCATATATAAGAGAGACAAGAGAGGTTATAAGCTATTACAAGAAGTACTATAAAGCATCAGAGAGTCTATTGGATTCACTTGATGCACAATATAGTTGGACAGACTCTTATGATGTCTTTGACTATTATGAGTCTAAACAAAAGATAGTAGACCATGAGTAGGAAGTATGTCGTCTATGATACTACAGGCAATCCTGTTGGTGTGCCATTCAAATCTATAAGAGAGGCTGAAGAATATAAAGCCATCAATAGAAGATTTGATTGGACTATTAGATTGGTTGACATCAATATATGGAGAGAGAGCACTCCTAAACAAAGGGGTGCTCTTGCTTTCTGTGAGGATGTCTTGGATATTCAGTTTGAAGGCAACAGGCATGATTTTTATGAAGTGTCTGACTTCTTGTCTGAGTATCTTGAAGAAGCCAAGCAAACAGCTAGAGAGTTATCGTGTTTTTATTCATCTTATACATGGAACAATGATTAAAGTAAGTAAATGTGTATTATTGTACGCAACAATAATATGCAGCATCCTATTCATAGTAGGTGCTGACGTGATAATGTCAGTAGGTATTCAATATCTTCTGATATTTGGGTTAGTTTGTGTTGCTCTAATTTATCTATCTTATAAATTAATATCCAAGAAGGAGTTTGATTCCTTCACAGGATTTAACATTATAGATAAATTGTAGTTGTAGATTGGGCTTTTCTGGTTCGTGAGAATAGGAAAAGACTTTTATAGTAAACAATTAAAAACAGATTAAATATGAGAATTATAGTAGTTTTAATATTTGCTTGCATCAGTCTTATGGCCAGTGCACAGCAATTCAAGCGTGAGGGTAATACCTTCGTGCAGGATACCACAAAGACTTTTAGAAAGTCTGAGGGTAAGGAGACCAAATACACATACAAGGATAGGAATAATAAGGTATATCCTATATTCATTACCTCTTCTGGAGCTGTGTATATAAACAAAGTATCAGCTAAGACAGGTAAGGAGTACAGAATGTATCTTCCCAAGGGTATTAAGGAAGCTATTGCCAAGGAGACCAAGAAGTGATGGGTATAACAATACTTGCTTGGCTATTTATAATAGCTTGGATATTAAAAATGAAAGACCTATGATAATATTAGGAATTTTAGAGATAATATTCTATGGTTTTGGTACATTCTTGTTTTGTATCTTGCTATGGCATGTCTTTTTTAACGATAAATAAGATGTCTGAGCTTCTTGTTACAATCCTTAACAAACTAGGTTTGGGTAAGGGATGTAGAGTGTTCAACATATCCAACATGAAGAGATATATGTATGATGTGTTTGGAGACTCTATAAAGGTAGATATAATATCTCCTATATCTGTCAGTCTTGAAGTGGATAGTAATAAAATCATTATCACTTATGAGATAGTGAACAGTATGATAAAGAGTCTGACTATTAAAGAGGTGTTATAAATGGCTCACTCCCTTAGCTCAGTTGGTTCCGCAAGGCTTGAGAGCATCGGACTTTTAATCCAAGGGTCATGGGTTCGAGTCCCATAGGGAGTACTTTTAGTTCAAGGGGCTGTATTTGGTTTTGACTGGTGGCTACTTGGTATGAGGACATGCAGAGACTGATGGAGAGACATCAAAACTTTAGGTGGCAGAGGATTTCGAGATAATTGATTCTAAATGGATTTATGATATTTTAGTAAGATAATATGAACACTGGAAGACATTATGAAATGACCGATGAGACTATTGAGTTTGATGGTCATACATTGCATCGCATCAGGTGCACTGAGAGTTTCTGTGGTGTAATGAAAGGTGCTTTGGGTGGTTTCATAGAGTGTTATGAAAACCTGTGTGATAATGCCTGGGTAGGTGATGAAGCCAAGGTCTATGATGGTGCATCCGTTAATTGTCAAGCACATGTGTGTGGCCATGCTTGTGTGAGACATCATGCATATATCTCTCATAGAGCTATTGTTGGGGATAATGCTTTTGTATCTGGTGATGTGTTTATAGGTGGTGATACTTGTATTTTCAACGATACTCTCATAAAACCAACTAGAGGCACTATAGTCATAAAGGGTGCTGCTAAAATTATTGGTGATGCAGTCATAGAGTCTAAACATGATTGGATAGTATTCAAGAATTGGTGGTCATCTGGCAGGTTCTTCACATGGACACGTAGCAATGATATGTGGGCAGTTGGCTGCTTTTATGGCACAGGTAAGGAGTTAATTGCCAGAGCCTATAAGGACAGCAAGGTGAGTGGTAGAGAGTATGAGAGAATAGTCAAATATGTAGAGCGTATTAAGAGAGGCAGCAAGCCATCTTTATGGCACAGAGTACTGCTGTATCTTAAGCAACTCTACAAATAGTGTAATAAATTACATCAGAATGGCAAAGATTGTAAAAAATGACAAGGGATTCAAGGTAATCAGCTTGTCAACAGGAGACGCAGCATCTATAGGCTTTGGCATAGATGGCTCTGGCACATGTATATGTATGCGCTGTAATAAGGGATGTCTTAGTGGAGACATCTATTATGTAGCTGCACTTAATGATACTATGTGCAAGAAGTGCTATAAGAATTGGATTATGTCTGCTGAGAGATACTCAGAAGATATACCAATTGAGGACAGGAATTTCAACTATTATAAGAAGTGGCTTGGTCTATAATATTCTTAATATGTATTTCAAAGAGGATGAGCCAACAAGAGTACTTATAACAACATCTCTTCCTGACTTTACTTATCAGGGTAGTTATTGGTACTAAAGTTAAATTTATGTTAAAGGTAGGTCATTTGTTTGGTAATATCAAATTTTTGACTTACCTTTGCAGTGTTCAATTAAATAACAGAGATTATGTGTTCAAAAGTTAATCCTAACTTAAAGCCTGCACCTAAGTTTGAGAACACTCAACTGGCAGGTGGTTATGGTGCATTAGCTGCTAAACAGAGTAATGTTGCATTGTTGAGGAGAGCAGTATTGGCTAATCTCCTTTGGGAAGATGTGGCATACATGGATGGTGAGAAAGTAGCTGATGAGATTAAGAGGTTAATACCTCTGTGTCCTGCTGAGGATGTATATAACATAGCTCTTGAAGCTAGGTTGATGCAAAAGCTGAGGCATACTCCATTGTTTATAGCAGTGGAAATGTGCAAGTATCCTGAACATAAGCTATTTGTTAAGGACTTGCTTCCTAAGATAATCACAAGAGCTGATATGCTCACTGATTTCTTGGCTATATACTGGAGGGACAAGAAATCTCCTATCTGTAATCAAGCTAAGAAGGGTCTTGCTTTAGCCTTCCACAACTTCAATGAGTATAAGTTGGCTAAGTATGACAGAGATGCTGCTATCAAGCTCAGGGATGTGATGTTCTTGGTACATGCAAAGCCTAGAAACCAGTATGAGAAAGAGTTGTTCAATAAGGTAGCTGAGAGAACTCTCACACCACCTGAGACATGGGAAGTCATGTTAAGTAGAGGTGATGACAAGAAAGCTACTTGGACCAAGCTCATTACAGAAGGTAAGATAGGAGGTCTGGCTATGTTGAGAAACATAGCTAATATGCAAAAAGCCAGTGTGGACAGAAAGACTATTCAAGATGGTCTCAAGACACTTAGGAACAGCATGTTACTTCCTCTTGACTTCTGGAAGGCTGCTAGAATGAACTCAGCATTTGAGAGGGATATTGAGGATGCTATGATAGAGGCATATAAGAACTTGCCTAAGCTTCCTGGTAAGACACTGTTTATAGTGGATGTATCAGGTTCAATGGGTTCTTTAACCTCTGGTAATTCTCAGTTCAACAGGATGGACCAAGCCTGTGCTATGGCTATCTTGGCAGCTAATCAGTGTGAGGACTATGAGCTTGTAGCTACAGCAGGTAATGATGGTTCTAGAATAAATGCCTCAGAGTGGATTGAATATCCAAAGAGAGGTTTTGCTCTTGCTCCACAGATAATGGATACTAGACATAGGATTGGTGGTGGTGGTATATTCACCAGACAGTGTCTGGAGTGGTGTAAGGATAAGTTCAAAGACAAGAAGTTTGATAGAATTATCATATTCTCAGACTCTCAAGACTGTGATTATCCTAAAAAGAGAGTACCTAAACCATTTGGTACATATAACTATATTGTAGATGTATCTGCTCATACAAGAGGAGTGAACTACAAGGGTGTATGGACTGCTGAGGTTTCAGGTTGGTCAGAACATTTCTTGACTTATATTGCAGCTCTTGAGGGATTGCAGAATAAGTTTGAGGAGCAATAAATAAAAAGAGCCTATAAGTGAAGGTCAGAGTTACTTCAATATTGGAATATTTTGACACTCTGGCAAAGTGTTCTATAGGCTTTTAATATAAAAGGTATCATTAGTGATGATAGGAGTTACTTCATTCTGAAAAATGTAATTCTGGTCAATCAATACTCCTATCAGGAGTTCTATGATACCTTTAACATGGAGGAGTTAGCTCAGTGGGCAGAGCAGTTTTATAGAATCATACTCTATACATTATTCTCTCTATATCAATGAGTAGTGAAGTGTAGAGTTACTTCAATATTTGCCTTTTAAGCAACATGTCACAGGTTCGAATCCTGTACTCCTCCCTCTAAGTTTTTGTGGTATTTTGTGTTTTTATGCCTCACTGGTATGTGAGTATAGGTGAGGCTTCTACAAGGCGGAGTAGCTAAATGGTTAAAGCAACACCCTTACAGAATTTCTCTGGTAAAGCAGTAGTGAGTTGTTAGGGTTACTTCAAGGTTATAGCATTAGTTTTTAGTTCTAAAGTATGTAAGTTCGAGTCTTACCTCCGCCACACTTATTACCTACCTCACCTAGCGTAGTTATACTGGATAAGTCTAAATATGTTAATATGAAAGCACCAAAGAAAACTACCCTAGTTACTCTGGTATGCTGTTCAGTGAGTGAGAAAATGAATAGCCCCGAAGCATAGTTGGGATAATGTCAAGGAGTACCATCCGTAAAAGCTATGTAAAACTGGTTGACAGTCTGGAAAGACAGACAATATATTTGGGGGAGTAGCTAAATTGGTTACAATACTCTGGCTGTTATTCTCTGGAAGCAGTAGTGTTAGCAAAGAGTTACTTCAAGCATTCATCTGGTAAATGAAAGTATATTGGTTCGAGTCCAATCTCCCCCGCAAAATAGAGGTTAGTGAATGTTACAGTTACTTCAATTATGATTAGTATATTGGTTTAACATTCAATCAAGAAAGGAGTAGATTTATTTACAACTTTTTAACTCAACACTGTAGCAGTGTGTTCTACCTCTATTAAGAGGGCTGTGGTAGCAATACTATAGTCCTCTTTCTTTTTGATAATTGTGTTAGTTACATATATGTATTACTAAAAGAAAAGGTATGACAAAAACAAATGAAAGTGTCAAGAGAGTCGAGGACTTGAAGGCACAAGTGAAGGACCTTCTTGGCTTAGATGCCATGATGGATGAGAGTGTGACTAAGAAAATGAAGGACAAACTTATCGCTCAGGCTAAGAACAACGGTGAGAAGCACCTCGAAGAGGTGATGGACACCATTGAGAAGGCACTTGAGAAGGTTAAGGACCCTGAGTTCAAGGCTATTATCGCCTCTATCATATGGACTAAGTGTCCTATAGGTATGCAGAAGTCCTGCATTAAGCTTCATGATGAGATGCTGTGTGCTGCAATGGCTGCTCATATGAAGAAGCAGACTAAGGGTAATCCCCTTGCAGGTCTTGCACTGCTGTCAATTGCACTTAGAGACAAGAGATAAACTGAAATGAGTGAAATCAAGGTGAGTGTCAGTATTACATTACAAGGTGGTGTAATGCTGACCCAAGCTGAGGCTGAACAGCTTGAGAAGAACAAAGTAGGCACGGGTTATGGTCTGACTAGAATCAAGGTTAAGAACAAGAAGGGTAATGCTGATGTCCTCAACGTGAGAACTAGGAAGTCCAGAACTGCCACACAGACCATAAGCATGTACAAAGAGGCTTATGAGTACATGACAAGTAAGGATAGTTGTCCTTCCAGTATCAAACAGTTTGTATGGGTTAAGATGAAGCCTGTACAGAGACTGGAGGCACATCTTGACTTGGTGTGTAAGTCTCTTGGAGGCATCTCCTACACCTATAAGGTATTTGATGATTGAGTAATAACAACATCACTTATACTGTAGAAGCATGAGGTTTCTTGTGGTATTAGTGTCCTTATTGGGAGTTATACTCCTGATAAGGACATTTATTAGGGATGGCCCTAATCTTGGATTGATGCAATCAGGTAGGAAGTATATTAAATGTTTAAGATATGATAGAATTTGGACTTAAGAAGAGAGCCACAAATGGTAAGAAATCAAGGTTTCTTAAGAAGTTCCCTCGTAAGAAAATACTCCATAGGAGAGATGAGAAAGCTGCCTTTTGGTTCAAAAACAACTGGATAGATGATAACTACATATTCCTTAAGGGTAACTTGGATAGATTTCTTAAGTCCAATGTAGGAAGACCAGTTGATAAAGTATTCTCAGAGTTTCTTGATAGGTGTAATAAATCTGCCAGTGTATATAATCTGAGGAAGTGGTTCTATGATATGTTTAAGGAAAAGTCGGAAATTAGCTGGTCGGGTGGTTTCTACATCACCAATGGCATATTGAACTATAAGAAGAGAACCAAGAAACCCAAGCTCAAGCCTTACATCAGCATAGGTGACTATAACAGGCAGTTAATGCCTGATATAGCTGCTCTGTGCAAGCAGTGTGAGATAAGTCACCTCAAACAGCCTATGGGAGTATTCGAGCTAATCCATAATGTCCTGAAGAGTGTTTATGTAGTGGAGAGGAATGTATGGTTATCAGACCTTAAACTTCAAGCACACTATAAATTATGCTCTATCTATGGAGTAGGTAGAGGAGTATCTAAGATTGTACAGGACTTCCAAGACAAGATGTACAGGGCTACCTATGAGTTATGGAATGGCTGTAGGTGGGATAACCTGCCTGAGTTTGTATTTATTACTAAGATTAAAGAGAAATGAAGAAAGGTCTTATACTAGTAGCATTAGTATTATTGTTCATAGTGTTTATGGCTATACTGACAGGCTGTCTTAGCCTAATATCAGCACCTAACACTATAGAGAACATATTGGGAGTGGTGATACTGGCTATCACTATGATAACAACTATAAATCTAATCAAGAGTCAAATTCAAAAGACGACAGAGGAGAAAAATAAAGAGAAGAATTGATGCAGTTCAGAGAGAATTTGATGAGCTGTAATGTTTAACAAACTTAATAATTAAAAGAAAATGAGAAGTAAGATTATGGGCTTTATGTTAGCCCTGTTTGCAGTATTCTCCATGACATCATGTATGGAGAAAGTAGATGCTGGTTGTGAAGGCATCAAGGTGAACCTGTATGGTAGTGACAAGGGAGTAGATGATGCTTCTTTGGTAACTGGTATTGTATGGTACAATCCATGGACTACTACAGTATATGAGTATCCTACTTATGTACAGACCATTGATTATGAGCCATTTACAATCAATGCTAAGGATGGTTCTGAGTTCACTGTAGACCCTACTGTATCATTGAAGATTATTGATGGTAAATCACCTGCTGTCTTCAAGAAGTACAGAAAGGAGTTGAATGAGGTAATCAAGGGTACTCTGTATAACTATGTGAAGGATGCCTTTAGAATCCAGTTGAACAAGTTCACCACTGATGACATTGTGAGCAAGAGGGATAGCATTGAGAGTGCTATTGAGAGATATTTGACTCAAGCACTTGCCAAAGAGAACTTCCAATTGGAACAGCTCACTTCTGGATTGAAGTACCCCCAAACCATTGTAGAGTCTGTGAATGCTAAGAATAAGGCTATACAGCAGGCCATGCAGGTAGAGAATGAGGTCAAGGTAGCAGAGGCCCAAGCCAAGAAGCTCATTGTAGCTGCTGAGGCAGAGAAGAAAGCCAATGAATTAAGGCAACAGGCTCTTACTCCAGCTATTCTTGAGAAGATGTGGATTGAGAAATGGGACGGAACTGTTCCAACAGTAATTACTGGTGGTAGTACTTCAGCATTTCTTGATTTAAGCAAAATAAGAAAGTGATATGAAGAATAGAGTAGTAGAAATAGATGACGACATAGTAGCTATAGAGATTCTGTATAAAGGAATCCAGTTGCTGTGTTATGTAAGTAGAGAGGATTTATCCAAGGTATCTTCTATAAGAGGTACTTGGCATATAAATAGGAATGTGAGTGGTCATATAGATGGGGTAAAAACTAAGATTCAAATTAATAAAGTTAGAAAACAGATATGGTTACATAATTTTATATTTGAAAAGTCAAATCCCAACAATGTTATAGACCATATTGACCATAACACACTAAATAATGTCAGAAGTAATCTCAGAGAAGTTAGCAAGGAACAAAATGCTCAGAATATTTCTTCTACTCTAAGTAGTATAACACATTGTAGAAACGTGACTATAGAAGATGGTAAGTATAGAGTAAGAGTTGATGGTAAATCTTTTGGTAGGTATAGTACTTTAGAAGAAGCCAAGCAAGTTGCTGAAAGGGAGAGAAGAAATACATTTCCTCTATCATCAGAACTTAATAACAAGATTACTCTATAGCTCCATGTATATGATAGTTTATTTACATTGTTTAAGGATTTGAGTAATTATGGGATGGATTATATTAGGTATTGTGTTCCTTGCAGTGACTGTATGGTCACTCAAGGGCACTACCATCGTTGAGTATCGCTATGAGGACAAAGTGGATGAGCAGCATATTCCTGTATGGGCTTTGCTTATAGCTTTTGTGTTTTACTGTATTCCTCTTTTTGGTATAGCGGTATTCATATTATATCATGTAATATTCTTTGTACTTGCAAGTACAAAACCACATGATGGGTATGAGTACTATATTATGGAACTGTCAAACAAGAACATACTACACAGAATTTTTCGTGTTGTAGTACGTGTGCTTAATAAAACAATCTAGTTCAGAATAGTAGAAAGTAATTTACTTCCATAGATATGAATAGAGAAGGTGCAAGAGAAGAGATACTGAGATTGACTAATAAGGCAATACTCTTGGAACTCCCAACTGGATATGGTAAGTCATTGATGGGCATGGACTTATGCTTGAGAGACAATCCTCATAGCATTCTTATAGTAGTACCCAGAGTTGTTCTTATACAGAACTGGAAGAATGAGTTCGTAAAGTGGGGGAATGAGGAGTATTTAGACAGAGTGGTATTCAGTACTTATGCTGGATTACACAAAGTTCCTAATATCCGAAGGCACTTTAACTGTGTCATACTGGATGAGGCTCATCATGTGACCCCTAGAGTCCAAGACTTGCTCACCTATATAACATATGACAAGATAATCATGTTGTCAGCTACAGTCAAGAGAGACCTCAAGTATGACTTGAAGGATATGTTCCCTGACTTGTATTGTTATAAGGTAGGCATGAAGGAAGCCATAGAGAATGAAATTCTTCCTGACCCTATGGTCTATCTGTTACCTCTTACTCTTGATAGCAGATATAATTCAGAAAAGATAGTGAAGCATAGTAGTGGTAGAACCTCAGTGACTTGCTCCTATAAGGATAGATGGAAATACATGAGGGACAAGAACATCAAATTGACTATTGAGTGTACTCAACTCCAGAAGAGTGTTGAATTGGATAATGAGATAAACTTCTGGAAGGACAAGTATATGAGAACTAGGAATGAGATATTCAAGAATAAGTGGTTACATCTTGCGGGTCAGAGGCTGAAATGGCTATCAAACCTAAAGAATCCTATTATGCTTAATCTATTGGCTCTATTCAGAAATGAGAGAGTATTGACTTTCTGTAACTCTATAGAACAGACTATTGAACTGGGAAGGAACTGTATCAACAGTAAGAACAAGGATGCTGTCAAGGTGCTTGAATCCTTTAATAAGGGAGAAATAAGGCACATCACCGCTTGTAATATGCTCAATGAGGGCATGAACTTGTCTAACTGTAGGGTAGGTATTTATGCCAATCTAAACAGTTCTGAGGTAATCATTAAACAGAGACTAGGTAGAATACTTAGACATGAGAAACCAGTGATAGTGATACCTTTCTATAAGGGTACTAGGGAAGAGGAATTAGTTGCTAAGATGCTTGAGGATTACAATCCTCAACTGATTCATACAGTAGAAAACATAACTGATATAAAGATATGAGAAATAGAGTTTTAATTGAGAAATCCACTTTCCATGTGGATGAGGCAAATAAGGTAGTTATATGCACACTTGAGTTTGATATGCAGCTTAACAAGCACTCTGCTTGGAATGCTATTGACTATGAGATGTTCAATAACTTCCCAAATGCACGCTATTATGGTAAGTTTACTGTCAAGGCTAAGGCAAGGTGCAATACCATTGACACATTTGATGTTGAGACTGGTAAGAGAATTGCTGAGAGCAGGGCTAAAGCCAAGATGTTCAGCATCTCCAGTAGAGTGTATAAGCTTTGCTCAGATGCTCTGACAAAGTTGGCAAAGGAATGTAGTAACTCATCTGTAGCTTGTGAGCAGGCTATGATGATTGAGAATGACCATGTTCTTGAGCTGACCAGATAAGGAGGAACTATGGCAAAGCTAACTGACAAGGCATGTAAGAAACATGGTCTGCTACTCAGTGAGGGTATGGCTTTGCTTGCTATCAGTACTACCACTGATGAGACCTACAGGTCATTAGTTAGTAAGGGGTTAATCACTAAGGCTAACGGTACTATGCAATCCTTGAACAGGAAGTATAGTGCTACTGAGAAAGGTATAGCCTTAGCTGATGAACTCCTTGCTGATAGTGAGGAGAGTATAGTTATTAAAGAGGATGGTATTAAAGAGCTTGCTGATAAGCTCAGAGAAATATATCCTGAAGGTAAGATGTCTGGTACATCCTATTACTACAGATGTAATAGAGCTGATATAGTCAGAAAGCTCAAGTCTTTCTTTAGGAGATATGGAGAATATACTCCTGAACAGATTATAGAAGCTACCCAAAGATATGTAGCATCCTTCAATGGTAACTATACTTACCTACGACTCTTGAAGTACTTCATCTGGAAGGATGAGAATAAGGACGGAGAAACATTGCAAGTTTCACAATTAGCAGATTGGATTGAGAACAAGGGTAGTGTAAACCCCTCTAACTCTGATTGGACTACTAGCTTGAATTGATATGGATGTATTTGACAGGTCAATAGAGAAGCTCAAAGTCAGGAGACAAAGGATATTGGATGGACAGATTAACTGTATTCCATTACCTTTCCCTAGACTAAGAACCTGGTTGCCAGGTATTGAGAAAAGAAGGTATACTATATGTACTGCCAATCAAAAAGTCGGCAAGAGTAAGTTATCAGACTATCTATATATCTATGAGCCTTTCTTCTATATGATAGAGCATCCTGACCAATTAAGGTTCAAGGTGCTTTACTTCACTCTTGAAATGGGAAAGGAAGAGAAGTTCTATGAGTTTCTCTGCCACCTGTTATATAGGTTGGATAACATAAGGATAAGTCCTACCAACCTTAAGAGTACAAATGCTGACAATCCTTGTCCTGAGCATATACTTGAACTCATTGAGAGTGAGAGGTATCAGGAGTATATAAGGAAGTTCAAGGAGACTGTCATCTATATAGATGATATAAGGAATCCTACTGGTATCTATAAGAGAATCAGAGGATTTATGCTTGAGAGAGGTCAGTTCCACTATAAGAAAGGTACTATTAAGGATGAGAATGGCTTACCTATGGAGGTAGATGTCATTGACTACTTTGAACATACTGATGAAGATGAGTATATAGAGGTAATCCTTGATAACTATTCCAATCTTATGCAAGAGCAAGGTATGGATAAGAGAGCTACCATTGAGAAGATGAGTAAGTATGCCATTGAACTCAGGGATAAGTTTGATATTCATTTCTGTGCTATCCAGCATCAGGCTCAAGCCCAGGAAGGTATTGAGAATCAGAAGCTCAATAAGCTATATCCATCATCAGATGGTTTGGCTGACTGTAAGACTACCACTAGAGATGCCAATCTGGTATTAGGTCTGTTCAGTCCATTCAAGTATGGACTTACAGAATATGAGAAATATGACATAACCAGATTCAAGAACAACATCAGGTTCTTGATAGTCATTGAAGATAGGGACAATGGTGCTGGTGGCCAGGTATGCCCACTACTCTTTGATGGTGAGGTAAGTAACTTCTGTGAATTACCTCTTCCTGACAATAAGAGAGAGATTGAGTCAGCATTGCAGTATGTAGAGAAAGTTATAAGAAGAAGGACTACTCCAGTATTTATGATGTTCGCAAGAGAGTTCTCAAGAGAAAAAAGAAAAGTAGTTAAAGGCTTGCACAGTTGGTTCAATAGAAGTATCTTTGCAAGCAAAAACAAGTAAAAGTAATGGCAAAAGCATTGATTTTAGCTAAGACTGGGTTTGGTAAATCCAGTTCACTGGTTGGTGTACCCTCTGCTGGTATATTAGGCTTAGACCCTAAGGAGACTTATCTCCTTAGCTGTGTTAATAAGCCTCTGCCTATCAAGGGTGCATCTAAGATTTATGTGCCTATACCTATGCAGGGTATTACCCCTGCTAACTTAGGTTCAGTCATAGGTAAGGGCAACAGGATTATCACCAAGGATGCCAAGATTGTAGCTGCTGCTATAGAGTTGTTAATTAATTCACCCTTCAAGAACATAGTGGTTGATGATATGAACTATCTATCACAGGACTACTATATGAAGAATGCCATGAAGGGTGGTTGGGACACTCCTAAGCAGATAGGTTACAATATGGGCCTTATCTTTGACCAGATTGACAATGTACCTGAGGATAAGAATATTATCTGTATGGCTCACTTTGAGACCTACAAGGATAAGAATGGTGACTCCATCTCTTACAAGTACAAATCAACTGGTAACATGGTGGATGAATACATCACACCTGAAGGTAAGTTTGAGACTGTACTCTTCGGAAAGATGTCTTGGGATGATACAGCTAAGGTAGCTGTAAGGCAGTTTGTAACCAACAATGATGGTGAATATCCTGCAAAAAGTCCTGTTGGTATGTTTGAATCCCTGTATATTCCTAATGACTTGGGTATAGTAGCTCAGAAGATGCAGGAGTATTATGAGGGAGAATGACCAGAGAGGATGTAATCAGATTAAGTTACGCAGTTAGCAATGGCAACCTGAATAATAGTGATGTGTGTATGTTGCTACTATCATACTGTTTGGAAAATGGGAAACCTTATATGGAAAGTGCAGCATTTGTGTCCTACTTAAGCAGGATACCTTTGCTTCTTTCTTATTGTATATCCTATGCTCTTAGGTGGTATAAGATAAAATATGCCATACATGAGCTGTATTCCGCACCCAATCCTAAGGTAGTGAATAATAAGAGAAGAATAATCTTAATATATTAAGTAAAATGAAAGAGTTAAGCAAATTTGAGATTGCAGCCATTAGAAGGACTGCACAGAATGTGAATGCAATGGTCACTAAGAAGGCCAAGCTGAAAGAGAAGATTGATGCACTTCAAGCTGAGTATGACCAGATTGAAGAGGCACAGGAACAGTTTGAAGTACCCATCAGAAAGATGACTGGTGGTTATGGTACTGAGGACCTCGTAATGAAGGTGATTGAGGATACTGGTAAGTTGGATAAGAGTGGTAAACCTATCAAGTTGGCCAAGTATGTCTTGAAGTACCCTGACACTATCCTTCCTCCTACTATGGATGATGGTAATGGTGCAGTAGATGACACTGAGAAGGCTCTTGAGGTTGAAGTGCCTGCTGAGGATGCAGTAGTTATTGACCCTACTGTAGAGTCTCCTCTGGCTCCTGCTACAGAGAATGGAGAGGATGATAGAGCCTTCCATGACCTTCCTTTATGAACTAATCAAATAAATGGTAAACATGAAAAGAGAACCTATTTTCGCATTTGCACAAGGTAGTGAGTCTAGAGAAGTTGTTAGAAAGCTGTACATTGGTATAGCCCCTGTCTTTGTGTTGGCTGTCAATCCTAATAAGGAAGAGACAGAGAAGCTCTATAATACAGAGCTTGATGAAGCACCTAACTATCTGAGTGAGACTGAGGTTGGCCCAGAAGGTAATAAGTCTAAAGTATCTCAGGCAAGAATAGACTTTGTAGTTAAGTCAGACCCTGAGAAGTGCAATGGAATTGAGATGCTCACCAAAGTAACTTTCTTCCTCAACAAGGCTTATAGGTATAACAAGGATAACACCAAGGTTGAGGTAATCAACAAGTATGGTGAGACTACTTGGTTGCCTGTTGGTGCAGCTAAAGGTACTGAGCCTATTCCTGACAACATGAAGTGGTATGACACTTCTGATATGAGACCTGCCTATATCGGCGAGGCAGAACTCACTGACTTCATCAAGAAGTATTTGAACATCCCCAACAAGTCATTCACTAACCCCAAGACCAAGGAGGTTAAGTTTATTCCTAACTTGGCTGATGCTGAGGCTAGACTTGACAAGATTGATAACTACTTCAAGGGTGACTTCACTGAGTTGAAGAACATCATCAAGTTGCAGCCCAACAACAGAGTTAAGGGTATGTTTGGTGTAAGAACTACTGATGATAATAAGCAGTACCAGGCTGTTTATACTCAGAAGTTCCTGAAACTCAATGTTACAGACTACAGTAAACTTGATGAGGAGATGCAGAACAGAAAGGCTGCTGGAGCATATCCTACAACTGAGTTCAGCATTGAACCTCTGCATGAGTACAATGTAGCTGCAACTGATTTCAATTCGCCTGAGAATGGCCCATTGGGTGCAGGTTCAGCACCTACAAGTACCCCTTGGGATGCTTGGAGTGGTAACAAGTAAGACTGATTAACTCTATAAAACTATTAGACTGATGGCATTTGGTATTGGAGAACATAGCATAACCCTAGAAGATGTCCTAGCAAGAACTACGGAATTTGACATACTATACCATTATTTCAATGTAAGTGAGCTACCTACTATAATACACTCACCTTTGAGGCAGGATAACAGACCTTCATTTGGTCTATATACATTGGATGGTAAGAGGGTGCATTACACTGACTTAGCTACTAAGGATAAAGGTGGATTGTTTGATTTGCTTATGAAGTATTGGGGAGAGAGTTACAAAGGTATGCTTAATCATCTTTGGAAGGACTTACCCAATTTCCCCAATGCCAATGTTCAGTTTAATAGTATGAATAGTGAGAGGTCTTACCAATATCAGTCTCTCAAGTCAAGGAACATAGACCTTCAATGTAAGGTCAGAGAGTGGAGGGATTATGATATAGAATACTGGGCTTCTTATGGTATATCACTAGAGTGGCTCAAGTATGCTGATATATATCCTATTTCACATAAAATTGTAATTAGGGATGGTCAGAGATATGTATTTGGAGCTGACAAGTATGCCTATGCCTATGTAGAGAGGAAAGAGGGTAAAGTAACCCTCAAGATATACCAACCTTATAATAAAGGTGGGTATAAGTGGAGCAACAGGCATGACAGAAGTGTCATATCACTTTGGACTAAAGTACCTGAGTATGGAGATAGAATCTGCATATGTTCATCCATGAAGGATGCCTTGTGCTTATGGGCTAATACAGGAATACCAGCATTAGCTATTCAAGGAGAAGGCTATGGTATGAGTGATACTGCAATTAGTGAACTCAAAAGGAGGTATAGTCATATCTATATACTACTGGACAATGATGAAGCTGGGCTTCAAGATGCTGTGAAACTGTCAGAGTCCACTGGATTCACCAATGTAGTATTACCCAGAGTGAATGATAATAAAGACATCAGTGATTTATACAAATCCCTTCAAGACCCTAATAAGTTTAGAGATATTATTATGCCCTTATTTAAGAATTAAGGTTTTTCAAGATAACATTAACAAAAGTTTTAACATTTAACATTTTCAAAGTATGGAGACACGTAAAGTAACCATTATCAATTCAAAGACCCAGAGCCAGAAAGTAATCCAGGACTCTAAGGCTACAACTCTCGGTGAACTCAAGCAGGAAATGAGGGAGAGAGGTATTGACTACACAGGTATGACTTTCTTTGAGGGTCACATGAGAGCTGAACTCAAGGATGATGCAGCTCCTCTGCCTACTAACATCCCTTATAAGGGTCAGGTAGTCAATGACTTGACATTCATGTTGACTGCACCTGAGAAGAAGGTTAAGTCAGGTGCTATGTCAAGAGCAGAAGCCTATGCAGAAATCAAGAAGAAGGACTTGCAGGGTGCCTGTGTTAGTAAGTTCGGTAAGAACTTCACACAGTGTTCCACTGCTGACCTTATCTCTCTGATTGAGAAGAACTCTACTAAGGCAGCTCCTGCACCCAAAGCTGAGAAGCCTGTAGAGGCAGAGGCAGCTCGTGTAACACCTGACACTCCTTCTCACACTGGTTGCAACTGCTCAAAGGCTATTGCCATGCTTACAGAAGCATTGTATGGCAATGATACCATTGAGGAGGAGACCTATGATGCTGTGATGGCTGCCCTCACTGGTAAATCTTGCAATACACCTGAGAAGATGAGCAAGAGGGAGATTGATGAGATGTTTGGCTTTGTTGAAAGATAAGGTCAGATTGGATAACACGGTGGAGGGTGAGTAGTATGCTTGCCCTCCATTTTTTTTTATACAAGTATGAATGAAGAAATAACTAACAAGGCAAGGGAGTTATATGATAATATCATGTACTTTCCTAATAAGGTCCTTAGTATATTCAATGACTTCTTTGGAGAGCAGAGAGTGGATATGCAAGGGTTCTGGAGCTTTGAAGAGTTCCTACATTCAATATCTGAGAACAGGCTCAGTTTTTTCTTCTCTAACAGAGGTGCTGTACTTAGTAGCCTAGAGTTCCAAAGTACCAGTAAAGAGAATAAAACTATTATAGAAGATATGCTTGATAATGGTGCTTTGGATAATGCTGTACTTAGTGATGAGGCACTTGCTACATACTTTCTGCCTATAATGACTACTGCTATACTACAGAATGCTCCACAAGGGTTCATTCTTGTGCATTTCCCCCATGTAAGGGTTACTAATGAGCATGACAGATTTGTGGATATAAACCATCTATGGGTTAGAGTAAAAATAAAGGCAAGCGGTGCAGGCACAGGTTACTTTGGTGTGAATAGGAGTGAGTATGAACTCTCTCACATGAAAGCAGACTATATGCACAGTCATGTTCCTGGTATCCCATTCAGTAACTTTTCTAATTTCATGACTCCTTGTTTAGGCAGTGGACCCATCAGAAATACAGTAGCTACTCTTGCAGTAGGATATGACGAAGCTATGTGGCAATTGTTCTGTCTTGAACTGGACAAGTATGTTAGAGTTGAGAGTCTCTCTGGAGTACCCCATAGGTACCTTGAGAGGATAGGCAATGGTAGAGGCATGACTAGTGGAGAAAGTAATTTCTCCATGAAATCTAAAACATTCAATGACTATAGTAACATATTCTCTAAGGAGGATATGAAAGACTTTGTAGGACACCTGATAAGAGGCAAGAAGCTCAAATTCAACTTTATAAGGGGGAGCTATGGTCTTGCAATGTCTTATCTTGACTATAGAATACTCATCAGTAATGAGTTCATTGAATGGTACAACCTGAGATATAACTTAGGAAAATCTACTTCAAGTTATAATGACTTTATCAGTAAAGGAATACTGAAAGAATGTATCATCAACGATGGTAAGATAAAGTATTTTAGGAACAATACTGATAGTGATAGGAACTATTATAGATACGAAGGAGCTAATGTATGTATATTCAAGGGTAAACCTGTCACTATACATATAGTAGATAGTTCCTATGATACTCTTAATAAGACAGTGTTGGTCAATGCAGGTATTGCCGAGGAAATAGCAAAGGCAGTACTTACAATAGTAAATTACAAGTATGGAAGAGAAGAAAGAGGAGAAGAAGCTGGAATTAGTACACCAGCAATCTATCTATAAGATGGTAATTCCTCAGGAAGTTGAGAAAAAGATAAGACTTCTGTGTAGGGAGATACATAATGTGGAATGGTCTGGAGTACTATTCTACAAGGTAAGTGGTTCATTTGAGGATAAGTCACTGACAATCACTTGTGTAGATTTATTTCAAATGGATGAAGGCACTGGAGGGCATACTGAATATGATATGTCTCCAGATGTATCAGGTTATATGGTAGACCATCCTGAGCTGCTTGATGCTGGTATATACCAAGGACTTATCCATAGTCATAACAACATGGCAACGTTTTTCAGTGGTACTGATACAGCTACTCTACAGTCAGAGGGTAGTGATATGAACCATTTTGTGTCACTGATTGTAAACAATGCTGGTAAATATACAGCAGGGGTGACTAGGAAGGTTAAGCTCAAACAGACAGTCAATGAGGAGTTCACATATCCCACGTGGGGTGATGAGGAGGTATCTGGCATTAGAACCTTTACAGTAGAAGAAGAGTATATCCAATGGTTCAATCTTGACATTGAAATTGAAGGAGCCTGCAATGACTTTGAAACTGAGATGCTTGAAAGAATTAAGGAGATTAGGACTAATAAAGCCAGCTCTATGAAAAGTGCTATCAATGTTAGAAGTCCTTATATTAGCTCAAATTATAGTGGAGGTCCAATAGGCTCTTATGGTAGCCCCAGAGGATATACAATACCTGCTGGCCCAGCCAACACTACTCCTATCAAGAAAGAAGTTAAGCAATCTACACTCTTTGGTGATAGGGATGAGGAGTTTATGGACTATGAGCATTTCAAGCTTAGTGATGAAATAGTGGACTGGGTAGTTAAGCAGACCATCACTTGTAGTGTAATTATTCCTAACTCCAGTAATATTGACATAGAGAAGTGGGCTAGGTCTATGGATTCTCTGTATAAAAAGAGATTCACAGACAAGAAGAAGTTTGAAGCCTTTGCATCAAACTTCGTGGACTTTGTGGTTAACTATACAGAAGACCCAGAGGCTGCTGACTTCTTGGATGCCACAGAGATGGCTGCTGTATTGGCTTATCAAGTAAAAGAGAGACTAAGCTCCCTGCCTAAGAATGAATGGCTGGATGCTTGGATTAAATTGTATGATGATTATATACTGTAAGTATGGAAGACAATGTAAGTGAAGCAAGTGCTCAGGCTCTTAACCAGTTATATGGTGAAGGTGTAGAGCAGGCTCGTCAAGAGCTTGAAAGAGCTATTACGGATTATGAAATACCTGAGGAAGCTCAATTGAGTCCAGAAGAGGAAGAAATGCTGGCAGTAGCAATGGATAATGTTCACCATGAAATACCAGTAAACTCACAGACAATCACTATAGATGAGACTACAAGTAGATTCAGTGGGGCTATATGGTATGAGGAGATACAGAAACAGACTGTCACTTTGGCAGGTGTTGGAGGTATTGGCAGTTATGTAGGCTTTTTGTTGAGCAGATTGAAGCCTAATAGACTTATCATATATGACCCTGACAGAGTTGAGACTGTCAATATGTCAGGTCAGTTGTATGGTCAGACAGATGTTGGTCGTTATAAGAGTGCAGCTCTTGCCGATATGGTTATGAACTATGCTAACTATTGCGATATAGTAGCATTGCCTGACAGATTTGAGAATGACTCTGAGGCTACTGATATTATGATATGTGGCTTTGACAATATGGCAGCCAGAAAGACATTCTATGAGAGGTGGAAGCAGAGGGTATTGTCCTATCCTGCTGACAGTGATAATAGAAAGAAGTGTTTGTTCATAGATGGAAGATTGGCAGCAGAGGAGTTCCAAGTATTGTCTATTCAAGGAGATGATGAAAGAACTATGGCAGCATATGAAGATAAGTGGCTGTTCAGTGATGCAGAAGCTGAGGAGACTATATGCTCCTATAAGCAGACTACATTCATGGCTAACATGATTGCATCAGTAATGGTCAATGTCTTTGTGAACTTCATAGCTAACCAATGTGGCCCTATCATAGATAGGGATGTGCCTTTCTTCATATCCTATGATGCAAGTACAATGTTTACTAAAGTTGAAATGTAATGCAAAGAGTAAGTAATAGAATGGGTTGTACTATTGAATATATGTATAACTCAGGAGGAAATATATTCTCCCATATCGTCCCAAATGCTAGCTTGGTCAATTACTCATTGCACACAGTGTTCCCTGCATTCTTTAGGGTTTCTCTACAAGGAAACAAGATTGAACTTCCCATATTTGCCAAGAAGCATGCGCAAAATGAGCTTCTTAAAATATTGGAAGATAGGTCAAACCATCTTAGAAGAAGGGACATCATTATACACTTTAATACTATAGCACGGGACTATGCTACCTATAGAACAGCAGATGCTTTAATTAGGAATCTAGTGCAGTTTGCCTCCAGTGTTAATGGTATGTATCTGACCGCCAAGACAAACAAAGGAGAGATATACTATGGATGTAGTGGTACTATATTCAATAAGGATATGGTTCCACTTATCTTCAATGTCATAGAATGTGAGATTGTTAATAGGACTCTTGTCTATAAGAGAGTCAAGAGTTATATACATCCATCAGTATTCTATTCTGACGGTACTGCTGAGAAGTGTATAGCCAACAAGGTTATCCCATATGTCATGAAGAATGGTATAGAGGTGAGACCCTATGACCTGAGAGTGGTTGATAATATCAACTATGTAAATATAGGAGGAGTAAGGAAGACTATACCTGAGCTGTCAGTTGCAAATGTAGCTGGCAGATTCTTCTGTAAACCCATTCTTCCTAGTGTGACATATAATGATGATGACATCAATGATATGTTGAACAGGAACATTGATGATATATTCAATATCATTGAGTTATGACACTTGAGGAATACTTCGGTGATTGGCTTAGAGTGATTGACAGAGCAGAGTTAGATAAGGTACTGATACTCCTAAACAGGATGTATAGGGTAAAACCTATATGTCCTGCGCAGGAGAATGTCTTTAAGGCATTCAACTTGTGTAAGTACCATGACTGTAAGGTGGTATTCATAGGTCAAGACCCATATCCTCAGAAGGGTGTGGCTACTGGTATATTGTTTGGAAATAGTGCAAGTACTAGAGAAGATGACTGGTCTCCATCGTTAAAAATTGTTAGAGATTCAGTTATAGACTTGCATAAACCACATAATTTGATTACCTTTGACCCCACTTTAGAATCATGGGCTAAGCAAGGTATTCTTATGATTAACTCTGCTTTGACAGTAGAGATGAATAAGGTAGGTTCACACACTATGTTGTGGAGACCTTTCATCTCAAAGCTATTAAAGAAGATGTCTGAATATGATACTGGTATGATATATGTATTGTTTGGTGGTACAGCACGTACCTTCAAACCATATATAGGAAAGTATAATGATGTAATAGAGATAGAGCATCCTGCATACTTTGCAAGAATCAACCAAGACATGCCCTCAGATATATTCTATAAGATTAACAGACTATTAAAAGGTAGGTGTAACTACCAGATTAACTGGTATAAAGAAGAAAAATATGAACAAATTGAAACTGAAAAAGACTGGTAAAGAGGTCAAGATGGGTGAACAACTCATCAAAGTTGTGAATTTATGTGGTATTCCTATACCTATAGCACAGGTTGAGATTAACAAAACTACTCTTCCTGACCTTATCAAACGTGGTATAATAGTAGCGGAAGGTTCTGATAGTGATATTGACATCACTATTGAATGTGCAGTACAGCATCTGGCTAATAGGATTGGCTGGAACAAAGAGAACCTTGAGAAGTACTTCAACAACCTCTATAAGATTAGCCCTGCCGCTGTCTTTGAGATTGTGCTGAAGGAAGTGGCTATCATGCTGGATGAGAAGTACCCTGACCATATCAGCAGCAGCAAGGAGATTTGGGTAATCAATAAGGTCAATGGCAGGATTCAGAAACTTAAAGACCTGAGCAAAATCAAGAGCTTCAAGCACTTCGCAGCTTTTAGAAGTCTTGAGGATGCTCTTGTAGCCAAGAAAGTAATGGCTCCCACATTGAAGGACTTGTATGGAAAATAAAAGAATTAAAGGTGCTACACCTTTAGTTGCTGATGGTATTAAGTTCAAATCCAAAATCGAAGCAAGTGTGCATAAGCACTTGCTTCAAGCTGGATTTGACCCAGTGTATGAGGGTATGAAGTTCACTATATGGAGAGGCTTCAAGCCTACAGTCCCATTCTATACAAGGATAGGGCGAAGCAATGGACTTAATATGAAGAAAACTATAGACATTACTTATACCCCAGACTTTACATTCATGTATAATGGTAAGCTAATTATCATAGAAGTCAAGGGACTACAGAATGATGTCTTTCCATATAAGTTCAAGATGTTTAGAGGTATGCTTGAGAGAGAACCTTATGTAGGTAATACCCTGCTATTTGAGATATTCAGCATCAAGCAACTAAAGGAGTGTATAGAAATTATAAAATCTTATGACTCCAATACAGAGACTAAATAGTTTGGTAAAGTCATTCCCAGAGAGGGATAGAGGATTGATGCAGAAGATGCTAGATGAAAGGAAGTTTGAAGACTTGTGGGAACTTGTAAAATCCTCTATCTATATGGTGAGGAAGCACAAGGACAAGTATAAGGCTGACTTTACTGACATGACTGTATTCAAGTCTGAACTATCCTCCTATATGGACCAGTTAGGTCTGGAGAATGATGAGGAAGAATTGATTGACACTTATGAAGAGTATTAAAGAACTTGCATGGAGTGTGGATGAACCGACCTATAGAGCTGATAGTGCTATAAGCTATTCTACTCTTAGCAGATTTGAGAGAGAAGGATGGAGAAAAATAAGCTCGCTCTTTGATAAGATTGAGACACCTTCACTCACATTTGGGAGTGCCGTTGATACTAAGCTGACTGATGGGGATGAGGCATTCAATGAAAGGTTCATTGTGTGTGACTTCCCACCATTGTCAGATACATTGATAAGCATAACAAAGTTCCTCCACAAGAATTTCCATGAGAACCATAGGAGGCTCAGCACAATAGATGATGCTGAGATAAGCAGAGCTGCACTGATGTTCAACTATTATGCTAATCCTAAATATGAGAATTTTAGGATAAAGAGTGTTAAGGAGAGCTGTAATGAATATTATTCACTTCTCACATTAGCAGGAGACAAGACTGTATTGTCACAGAATGACTATACTGACGTAATGGCTTGTGTGGATGAGTTAAAAACCAATCCAGCAACCAAGCACTTCTTTAACTCAAATCCTTTTGAGACTCAGATTGAGAAGGTGTTCCAGTTGAAGTTCAGAGCAGAGTTCCAGGGCATACCTGTCAGATGTATGTTTGATGAGATTATTGTAGACCATGAGAAGAAGATGATATACCCTATAGACTTAAAGACCACAGGTCATCCTGAGGAAGAGTTTGAAGGGTCTTTCTCTCAATGGAGGTATGATATTCAAGCCAAGCTATATACCTATATATTACAGGAGTGTATCAAGAATGATGGATACTTCAAAGACTTCAAGATACAATCCTATCAGTTTATAGTTATAAACAGGAGGACTATAGCTCCTATTGTATGGGTGTTTGAAGGAAACTTTGGACAAGTAGACCTTAGGGATGAGAAAGGTAATATATTGAGGGATTGGAGAAATATACTCAATGAACTACATTATTACCTGAAATATGCTGGTAAATACAGTATAAGGGCAATGGAAAATAATTGTGTATTAAAGATAAGTAATTTGACACCATGTTGAAAGTAGTTAAGAGAGATGGGAGTATTGAGGACTTTAATGTCCAAAAGGTAGTCAATGCAGTCCAGAAGGCATTTGCATCAGTAGGAGGAGTATTGCCTGAGTATTTGAGCACAATGATACCTGCCTTATTTGAAGAGGGGGATGTCATTGGTGTAGAGGATATACAGGATAGAGTAGAGCAGCTATTGATGAATGACAAGCACTTCAAGGCTGCTAAGTCATACATCCTATATAGGGAGAAGCACAAGCAAGCTAGGTTTATTAGAGAAAGGATTGATTATATGTCTAACTATGCAGATTCTGATGATAATGCTGCTAGTTCTTCAGAGACTGACCCTAATGCTAATGTAACCCAGAAGAATGTTGCCAATCTTGATGGAGAAGTCTATAAGACAGAGAATAGAATTATTCAGAGACAGAGGATGAAGGATGAACTTAGTATTCTTTATCCAGAGGTAGCAAAGCAGTATGAAGTAGATGTTGAGAATCATATATTCTATCCTCATGATGAAGCTAGTGTGCCTACTTTGAAGTTCTATTGTCAAGCAGATAGTCTTTATCCACTTATGACAGAAGGTGTAGGTAATATAGATGGTGTGACACCAACTCCTCCTAATGATTTACAATCATTTAGTGGACAAATAACTAATCTTACCTTCCTGCTCTCTTCACAATGTAAAGGTGCAGTAGCCTTTGGAGAATATTTCATTGCTCTGAACTATTACATCATTGCAGAGTTTGGGGATAAATGGTATGAGAAGCTTGATTGTGTTGTAACGGCCCCTCATTGTAGGATTCAAAGAACAGTCAGAGATTTCATAGAGAAAGCCTTCAAGCAGTTTATCTATGGCATTAATCAACCTGCTGGCAATAGGTCATATCAAAGTCCGTTTACAAATGTGTCTTATTATGACCATACATATTTCAATTCATTGCTTGGAGAATTTTGTTATCCTGATGGAACTAAGCCTGAATGGACTGCAATTAATGTTCTTCAGAAGATGTTTATGAAGTTCTTCAATAAACTTAGAACCAAGCAGATTTTGACCTTCCCTGTTGAAACATTGGCAATGGTACATGATGGCAAGGATATTATAGATAAGGAATATAAAGACTTCTGTGCAGAAATGTATGCAGAAGGCCATAGCTTCTTTACCTATATATCAGATAGTGCTGATAGTCTTGCATCATGCTGTAGATTGAGAAATGAACTTGCAGAGAATACTTTCAATCCTACATCAGGTCTTACTGGTGTTATGACTGGTAGCTGCAATGTTATCACTCTTAATATCAATAGGATTATACAGGATTGTGATAAGGCTTATGGGTTGAAGAGAAATGGTGGTTGGAAAGAGAATACCTCATTTATTAAGGATTACTTAGTAGATATTCTTCATAGAGTCTATAAGTATCATATTGCTTATAAGACTATGCTCTATGAACAAGAAGAGAAAGGTATGTTTGCAGCTTGCAATGGTGGATATATCAGGGTGTCAAAGCTATACAGTACCATAGGTATCAATGGCTTGAATGAGGCTGCTAAGTTCTTAGGTCTTGAAGTATCTAACAACAAGGACTATATAGAGTTCTTGCAGTTAATACTTGGAACTATTAAGGAACAGAACAAGTTACATTCTATCCATGACAAGAAGAGACCATTCTTATTTAATTCTGAGGTAGTTCCTGCTGAGTCTCTTGGTGGTAAGAATTATAGATGGGATAAAAAGGATGGTTATAAAGTTCCTGAAGATGAAAATCTTTATAACTCATATTTCTTTAATGCTCATGATGATACTTCAGTACTAGATAAGATGATTCTGCATGGAAGACAGACAGCACAATATTGTGATGGAGGTTCAGCTTGTCATATCAATCTTGAAGACCATCTTAGTAAGGAACAATATCTCAAACTGATAGACTTTGCTGTAGCTAATGGAACCAACTATTTCACATTTAATATCCCTAATAGTAAGTGTGATGATTGTGGTTACATTACTAAGCATCCTATTACTGAGTGTCCTAAGTGCCATAGTAAGAACATTACTCAATATACAAGGGTTATAGGATATTTAAGACCTATCAAGTCATTTGGTAAAGACAGGCAGATTGAAGCAAGTCATAGAACCTACAGTGATGGAAGGAGTGAGGTATGCTAAAGTATGTAGATGCAAAAGTAGTCTTTGCAGAAATACCTGACGAGATAACTCTTGCTATCAATATATCTAATTGTCCATGCCAATGTAAGGGCTGTCATAGCTCTTACTTGGCACAGGATATAGGGGAACCTCTTGATTTACAACACTTGACTAACCTTATAGATAGTAATAAAGGTATAACTTGTGTTTGTATTATGGGAGGTGATGCTAATCCAAGTGAAGTAGATGATATTGCACAGGACATTAAGGAATATTATCCAGAGTTAAAAGTTGGATGGTATAGTGGTAGACAAGAGCTTGATAAAGATATTGACTTGTGTAACTTTGATGCAATCAAGTTAGGAGGATATAATGAATCCTTGGGTCCATTAAATTGTCCTACTACTAATCAAAAATTCTACAGGATTATCAAAGGCAAAATGTATGATTACACATATCTTTTTTGGAAGAACTCTGAAGTAGAGAAATGGAGATATAAGCATGAAAGATGATAAACATTAAGATTAAGGAATATGGAGAAGAAGATACAGTAACAAGAATAATTACTGTAACTCTTTTCTATATTCCTATTTTTAGTTATAAGAAAACTTCAACAAATAGAGTTGCAGTTAATCAGTTTAACAAACCAAAAGAAAGAGTTAGAATTAAAGGATTCAACAATGAAACTGAAAATTAAAGTAAAAGAGATAGTAAAAGGTCTCTATACAGAGGCTAAAGATGAGAAAGGTAACTTGGTTCCTTTCATAAATCCTATTGGTGATTGCATTGACCTTAGAGCAGCAGCAGACTATGAGTTTGAAGCTCCCCAGGCAGGTATTCTTCATCAGAAAGATGGAGTTAAAACAAGAGATGTAAAGTTCGATGAGAAGCTCATTAAGCTTGGAATTGCAATGCAATTGCCAAAGGGATTTAGTGCTAAGATTAAGCAGAGAAGCTCTACTACTAAGAAGCTTAGGCTCGTAATGGCTTCCTCTGGCTTTATTGATACAGTGTATTGCGGAGATAATGATGAGTGGGGGTTCTATTGTTATTCAGTAGATAAAACCACTATTCATAAGGGAGAGAGAGTTTGTCAATTTGAAATTGTGCCTAATCAGTTTGCAACTATGTGGCAGAAACTTAAGTGGCTCTTCTCTAGTAAGATAGAGTTTGAGTGGGTTGATAATCTTGGTAATGCAGACAGAGGTGGTCATGGGTCTACTGGTACTAATTAAAACAAGTATGAGGCATGGAATTTGTATTGAAAATAGTGTTTGTGTTGCTAATAGTGGGCATTGCTGCCATAGTAGCACACTTCGTTGACTTGGCTAGGAACAAAGATTCCTATGATAGGATGTCTTTTAGGGAGACTATGGACTTGACAGGTTTACCTATAGTAACTTTCAAGCAAGGAGAGAACAAGTTTAACTTTGTCTTAGATACTGGTGCAGTCAGTTCTATCATAGACTTAAGAGTACTTGATAAGCTACAATATACTGAACTTGAAGGCAAGTCCATAGGCTATGGTGTTGATGGTGTAGAGCATCATATGGATAGAGTAGGCATAGTACTTACTTATAAGGGCAAAGACTACTCTGATGCCTTTAGGGTGCTTGACATGACAGCATCATTTGATGCACTCAAGAGAGACTATGGAGTTACTGTACATGGTTTGTTATCCAGTGCTTTCTTTGAAAGATATAAGTATGTGTTGAATTACAATGAACTGGTAGCCTACTCTATGGTATGAAAGACTTGATTAAACTAAAATCAAGGGACTGCGAGGAGAACTACTTGAAGAAGCTAAAGAAACCTGATGGTTCAGAGTCAAAGACTTATGTACTCAAGGTATCTACCCCTTATCTTGGATGTGGGGAATTGGAAGGAGGAAGAAAGTTTATTGACCCATCAGGAGGACCTATGATTGTAGTAGGTGGTTATCTTGAGGAGGCAGAAGCAGTAGTCAAATCAATAGACTTTACTATAGGTTATGGTTACACTGTAACATTTGAATAATGGATGAGTGGTTTGAAGAAGGAAAGCATGAAGCTATCAAGTACTATGGCAAGCAGATATACTTTGTATCTGGAATCGCAAACTTATTTAGTGATGCAGAGATAGGATGTCCTTATAAGAATATATCAGTAAGGGAATCATTGGAACTTCTTAGCACATTAAAGGTTGTAGGGCTGGATAGTGAGACCAGAGGTACAGAGATATGGCAAGGTCAGCTGCTGTTACTTCAATTAGGTAATAAGCACTTTGAGGTAGTCATTGACTGTACTACTATAGATGTCAAACTATACAAGGAGTTCCTTGAGAGTGACAGGCTTTTCATAATTCATAATGCCAAGTTTGACCTAAGGTGGTTATACAAGGAAGGTATTGTAATCAGAAATGTATATGATACCTTCCTTGCAGAGAAGATATTGTTCCTGGGATTTCCACCAGGAATAGTATCACTTAGCTTGCAAGCTTGCTGTGACAGGTATCTAAACATCTATCTTGACAAGACAGTCAGGGGTAAGATTAACTATGGTATCACTGATGAGGTAATAATCTATTCAGCCAATGATGTTGTGTTCCTTGAGGACATCATGGAGGCACAGTTAAAGCAGATAGAGGCTAGGGGTCAGAGAGTTGCCTTGGAGATAGAGAATAGGTTTGTGAGGGTATTGGCTTATATTGAGTTCTGTGGTATAAGGCTAGACATTGAAAGGTGGAAAGCCAAGATGGTTAAGGATGCTGAAAGGCTGAGAGAAGCAGAGCAGAAACTCAACGACTGGGTTGTAGAGTATGTGATGTCCAAAGGTAACAGGGATGCTATAGTCTATGATGTTCAGACTAAGAGAGGGAGAGTAAAGAGGACTGAAGGTACTGTAGGCAAGTATGTTGCCATAGACCCACAGCAGAGTCTCTTTGAGGAAAACAAGCCAAGATGTATCATTAACTGGAACAGCAACAAGCAGGTTATACCATTGTTTGAGGAGTTAGGGTTCAATGTATGGACTAAAGACAAGAAGACTGGGAAGATGAAGAAGTCAGTGGACTCAAAGCTGCTTAAACAACAGTTGGATAAGAGTCCTCTAGCTAAGTTATATCTTGATTACTCTGGTGAGTTCAAGGTAGTTACTTCATTTGGTCAGAACTTCTTGGATGCAGTCAATCCTGTTACTGGGAGAATACACCCTACATTCAATCAGATGATGGACACTGGCAGATTGAGTTGTGGTAAAGGAGGGAAAAAAGGTGGAGGTAAAACTAAGGATGATGACTTTGCTGAGGAAGAGCAGACTGAACAGGATGCTGATGTTATTATAGCAGTAGACAAGAGTGTTAATATTCAGCAGCTGCCTTCTGATGCAGAGACTAGAGCTTGCTTCATACCTGATAAAGACCATATGTTGGTTGATTGTGATTATGGAGACCAAGAAGGTCATGTTTTTACTGAGCTAAGCCAGGATAAGGCATGGATTGATTTCTATAATGACCCTAATGAGAGAGATGGTCACTCCTTTGTAGCCAAGATGATATTCTCTGATGAGCTAAAGGATATATCAGAGAAGGAAGTAAAGAAGAAGAGAAAAGACTTGAGGGATGCTGCCAAGCCAGCTAGGTTCACATTTAATTATAATGGGACAGCCAATGCTTTAGCAGCTAACACAGGTAAGTCTCTTGAGTTCTGTGAGTTATGTTTTAAGAAATATTTCTCGGCATTCAAAGGTATAGCCAGCTACTTTAGAGTGAGTAAGGCTAATATGTGGAAAAGAGGTTACATCCTAATTTCAAAGTACACTGGATTGAGAGCTTACATCTATGACTATCCTATACTGAAAGGCATAGAGAGAAGAATCAATGGAATGGGTCAGGAGTTCTGGGATTCCTATAGGAAAGCCAAAGACTCTGGTCAGGTCATTGATGATGTCCCTGCTGCGGTTCTTCAACAGATGGCAAGGAAGTTTGCCAATGGAGAACCTATGGAGGCTATTGCTATAAGATATGAGTATAAAGTCAAGAAGGGTAAGAAGATTGAGACAAAATATATAGACATTAACAAGGAGACTGTATTGATTAAGCTCTGGAAGCATCTGGCAAAGAGAAGGTCATCATCTGAGAATCAGTCCTGTAATTATCCCTCACAAGGTACAGCAGCAGCTATGACTAAGATTGCTGGTATAATGTACTTTGATTACTTGGTAGAGTCAGGATTGATATTCAAGGTATTGATACCTAATGATGTTCATGATGAGTATCTGACAGAGCCACCTGCTGATATAGCTGAACAGGAAGCTAGGAAACTCAGTGAATGTATGGAAGCATCAGCAGCTATGTTCTGTCAGTCAGTCAAGATTAAGGCAGTTCCCGAAATTAGCACATGTTGGATTCATTAAGGCATGGAAGCTTGGAGAATAGCTATCCCTATAGTAGTGCTTATACTAGCCACTATAGGTGCATGGTACACAGTAATACTAAGGCGGAAAGAGATAAGAAGCATAATGTATGTATATCCTAAGAATGGCCATCAGTACTTACCACTCTATAGGTGCAGGATGAAATGTCCTGCATCTGATGAGTGGTTTGATGCGCTAATTTATCAGGATTGTAATACTAAGCAATTGTATGTCATGGATATGAAAGACTTCCATGACAAGTTTATTAAACTAACAGAGTATAATAATGGAAACAATAGTAAACAAGGAGTATCAGAAACTGATTGATACTGTCAAGTCAGTAAGGGATATGGCTAGTCTTAGCCCTGAAATGTGTGCTAGACTCAAGACAGTAGAACAGGGCCTTATAAACTTAGGCTCAAGTCCGGTACTATCTGATAAAGTACAGCCCTTTATGGACATAACCATTAATATGGCTAAGACTTATGCAGCTAAGAACCATGACTATGGTAACTCATTTGAGCAGTCCTGTGATAAGTTTGGTATTATAGCATCAGTAGTAAGACTAGGAGACAAGATGAATAGAATTGAGTCTTTGACTACCAAAGAAGCTAAGGTAAAAGATGAGTCTATCAAAGATACTCTTCTGGACCTTGCTAACTATGCTATTATGACTGTAATGTGGTTAAATCAGCAACCTAAAGAGGAATAAACATGGTAATAGCAGTGGACTTTGATGGAACTTGTGTTACACATGAGTTCCCTAAAGTAGGTAAAGATATAGGAGCAGTTCCTGTCTTGAAGAAGTTAGTAGAGAAAGGGCATAAGATTATTCTTTACACTATGAGAAGTCATCCTGATAAAAATAATCAAGGCAAAACTCTTAGTGGAGAGACTATATCTAATGATACTTTACAAGATGCAATTGATTGGTTCAAAGAGAATGGGATACCTTTATGGGGAATAAATGAGAACCCCAAACAAAAGGAATGGACATCATCTCCTAAAATATATGCACATCTTTACATAGATGATGCAGCTTTAGGAGTACCACTTAAATTTGATAGAAATATAAGTGGCAGAGCCTTTGTAGATTGGGAAGAAGTAGAGCAGTTTTTAATTACAAATGGTGTTATATGGTAGATAATAAATGTGGAACAGCAACTGAAGAATTGAAGCTCTGGATTATTGAGTTTGATATTATTGTTTCTAATAATAAAGGATGTGCTGTAGTAAAAGCTAATAATCCCCATCAAGCGGAAATTCTGTTGAGAACAGAAGGTATAAGTAATGGTAATCCTGGGAAGTATTGTATTACACGTATTGCAGAGATTATACCTTCTCCAGAAGCTATGCTAATATGTGAACAATGGGCACATCCTGTAGATGATTATTGATTTATGAGGCAATATACACAGAGAGAGTTTATCCAGATATGTGTAGCCAATGGTTTCTATTATAGCAGACATAATGGAGGTCATGCTATCTATGTCAATGATAAGGGAAGACACATAAGCATTCCACTAAACCTTGAGTGTGTTATTGCCCTTCGTCTGATAAAGGAAAATAATTTGAATACTAACATTAAGGAGTGTAGAAAACAAAAGAAGAATTTGTTATAGCAATGCTTGCATAAGTGAAAATATTTATTTAACTTTGCAAAGAAAAAATATTTATGGAGAAGTGGAAAGATGTAATAGGATTTGAAGGTTTATATCAAGTCAGTAGTCTTGGTAGATTAAAAAGCCTTAATAGGAAAGTCTGGAATCCAGGTATGAATTGCTATAGGACTCAATATAGTAGAATACTTAGTTTAGTCACAGATAAAGGAGGCTATTTGAGAGTAACTCTATCTAAAGATGGGAGGGTGAAACAATATTTGGTTCATAGAATTGTTGCTGAGACATTTTTGCCAAATCCTAACAATCTACCCCAAATAAACCATATTGATGAGTGTAAAACTAACAATTCTGTTGATAATTTGGAATGGTGTAATAATGAGTATAATTGCAATTATGGGAACCATAATAGTAATATATCAAACACTCAATCTATTCCTATATCTCAATACAGGTTAGATGGTACATTTATTAAGACATGGAAATCTTCCAGAGAGGTAGAAAATGTATTAGGATACTCTAATGTAAATATTTTGAGGTGCTGTAATGGAGGGTTTTATAACAAATCAAGACAAAAATTTGTGAATGTTACCCATGCTTATGGTTATAAATGGAGGAAAATACATGGACAATTATAATTATCCAGTGGGAGCTGATACTCCTAATGCACCTTGGAATCAGGTTGACAGTCCTGAAAGGGAAATTGAGGTCACAGTGAGTGTTACCCTTAGTAAAACTGTAAGGATTAGTGTATCTGACTATGAGATTACTGACTCTGGAAAGGATGAAGATGGTGAATACTTTGAGAATATAGACTACTCAAACTGTGACCTTAAAGGTGCAGTTGAAGAGCAGATTGTATTGCCTCAGGAGGCTTGGGATTATATAGCCCCTAAATCAAGGAGGGAGGTCAATGCCATCTTTGACTTAAAGGGCTGGAATGTTGATGACTTTGAAGTTGTAAAGGAATGATAGATAACTTTGAATTAACCAAGAGTCTCTTCTATTTCAATGAAGCAAATGATATGTTCTTCCACTTACAGATTGTTCAAAGAGCCAAAGACCATAAGGGCGAGAACAGGAAGGTAAAGGAAGGTGCAATTAAAACTTACTTCATTAAAAGTAGAGAACATCTTGATAGGGTAAAAGAGGAAGTCATATTCCTCTGTGAACATTATAGTGCAAGAGCCTACATCAATGTGCCTGGGAAGGACTTCTCAGCTTTACAGAACCTGATGCTTGCTAAGTTGGCAGAGTATAATCTGAATGGTACTGTCAGAGACCCTAGGAGAATACTTAATAGTGCAGCAGGTGAGTTAAAGTCAAGAAGTCCTAAATGGGTAGTTGATGTAGATGATGTATCTATGCTTGATGATATAAGAAAGAAGGTATGTGAACTCTATTATAAGGCACATGGGGAGAAAGGGCAAGCTATACCCATCGAGGATATTACAGATAGGATGATACCTGCTATAGTGGCAGAATTCCCTACCAAGAGTGGTGTTCATCTTATAGCCAGACCTTTCAACTTAAAGGAGTTCCATGATGCATTCCCAGATGTAGATGTTCATAAGAACTCTATGGGTACTGTATTGTATATTCCTGATAGCCTAAAGCATAGGTATGTATGTAGTGAGTGTGGCAGTCCCAATGTTCAGATACCAGCATGGGTCAATGCTAATACCAATGAGTATATAGATGACATAACTGATGATACTGAATGTTGGTGTGAGGATTGTAAGAAACATACTAAACTTAAGGAAGTATGAGATGCGCAGTGATGAGTTTGTAGTAATTTGAATTTATATTATATGACATTTATAATTCACCATAAAGATGGTCATAGAGAGACTTATAGTAATACTTATGATGAAGATGATGAGTATGAAAGAGATGCTGCATGGGATGATGTAAGAATGACATTTCCTGATGCTGATTATATAGAAGCTTTCTAGTATATTTATAAATATGAGTGGTATTAGAGTAAGTATTAAGACAAAAGCTAAAGAGACTCTGAAATTATCAAATCATCTAAGAACATATCTTTTTCAAGAGGAGTACAATGAATTAAGTAATTGTACTCCTTCTGAAAAGAAAGTACTTAAAGATGCTTTGTCAGTTCTAAATTCTATAATATCTAAAAGTAAATAATATGCCAAAGATAATTTTATGCAGAGGTATTCAAGGTAGTGGTAAGACTACATGGGCTAAACAATGGGTACTTGAAGACCCAGAACATAGAGTAAGATTTAACAATGATGACATCAGAAATATGTTAGGTAAATATTGGGTACCTAGTAGAGAGCCTATAGTTACAATTATGAAAAATAGCTTTATACAGGGAGCTGCTATTTTTCATCAGGATGTCGTAATAGACAATATGAATCTTAATAGTACAGAAATTGAGTACTGGAAAAGGACAGCCAAGACATTCAACTATGACCTTGAAATCAAGAATTTCTTTACTCCCCTTCAAGAGTGTATAGATAGGGATTCTAAGAGACCTAATCCTATAGGGGAAAAGGTTATAAGAGATACGTATGAAAGGTATAAGGATATTCTTGAAGCATAATTCAATAATATAACATGAAAATATTAAAATTTTATTCTCCTTGCTGTGGACAATGTAAGGTTGCAGCAAAGGAGTTTAAGGACCATCCTATTGATGCCCCTGTTGAGGACATTAATGTGATGGAGAATCCTGAGGTAGCTGACAAGTATAATGTTAAAGGTCTTCCTACTATTCTACTTCTTAATGATAAAGAGGAAGTAGTAGAGACTTGGCGTGGCATTGTAAAGTCAGAGGTTATTAACAGTATGATTAAGGAATATGAAGCTAATTAAGCCAAGTTTTGAAATATGGGAACAGCCTGCTGGTCTTGAAGGAGTTTATAAACAGATAGAGCGTGCAGGTAGAGTATGCTATAAATCTGAGGACAAGATAACTGAGAACTCAGCTAAACCCTTTGTGGGTAGAATGATTGAGTCTGGTCATGGGGCAATGCTTGAACATGGTACTGTATATCTGGCTATGCCTCTGGAGACTATGCTACCTATAGAAATTAATGGTTGGGGTAAATATACTAAGAATCCTTATTCAAAAGGTTTCAAGGTATGTGAGGTTAATGGTCAGAAGAGAGTAGCTGTTACTACTAACCTTAGAGTATTGGTAGAGAATGGTTGGCTTGATGACTTGCAGTATATCTGTGAGCCTACAAAGTATCATGAAAGGAGAATTACAGTACACTTTGTATGTGACAGGGGGGTATCACATGAATTTGTAAGGCATAGAGTGATGTCTTTTGCTCAGGAAAGTACGAGATATTGTAACTATTCTAAGAATAAGTTTGGCAATGAACTTACTTTTATTATACCTTGTTGGGTAGGGGAAGGACAGGAAAATGCATCTTTAGAGGATAGAGATATATGTGGAAATACTTATGCAGACCTATGTTTCAAAGAAAATCTTGCAAAAGCAGAAAGAGCATATTTTACTCTTATTAAACAAGGTTGGACTCCCCAACAAGCAAGGGCTGTTTTACCAAACTCCTTAAAGACAGAATTAGTTGTCACAGGTTTTACATCTGATTGGGAGCATTTCTTTGGTCTGAGAGCAAGAGGTACTACAGGTGCTCCACACCCTCAGGCTAAGGAATTAGCAGAGCCTTTAATGAAGGAATTTATTACAAGAAAGTATATCAATAACTAAAAAAAAAAAGTATGGCTTTTGGTACGAAGAAATTAGTTGCACCATCTTTCAGTGAAAGGATGGCAAGCATTAAGTCTATATTTAAGACTGTATATGAGAATGCAGGTAATCTTCATGCAGAAATGGAGCAGGAGATTGCAAAGAAAGAATCTCAAATTGCTGCATTGCAGGAAGACATCAAAACTATTGATGTTACTAAGCAAGAGGCTGAAACATTTATGTCTAATATAGAAAAGCTTATTTGATATGATTGAGCAAATAAATCAGTTAAAGCAAGGTTCCATTATTAGTGAGAGTTCTCACTATATTGTGAACAGAGTGTCAAGTTCTGATGCTTGGCTTACTCATTTTGAAAGTGGTGAAGTGGTTCAGATTGGTATGAGTTATCTAAGGAACTATACTAATTCTGCTGACCTGTTTGAGACTACAGTAAAAGTAACTAAGGAAGACAAGAAGGATGGTACTCTTGGTATTAGAAGTATCTGGGAGAACATCCACTCTGGCCAGGTATTCACTGTGTGCTTTAAGAAGCAGGATAAACCTAAGAGTAAGAGAAAGTTACAGGAAGAGATTGATGCTATTGTAGAGCAGTTCTCAAATAGTATTGATGCAGTTAAGAACAGTAAGAAGGGTGTTGCAAATGCAGCAAAGAATCTTGTTACTGAGCTGGTTAATAGCCCTGTACTTCCTTATGATGAGGGTGAAGATAGAGTTCTTAGAGGCTACAAGATTCAGTTTGAATCAAGAGATGGCAGGTATGATTGTGTGGATATGGATATTGTCAAGACTGACAAAGAGTCAGGTATTAGACCAGTCAATATTCTGACCATTAAGTGGCTCATTTATAATGGTGTTAAATACATAGTGGAATGAATGTGTCAGTAACTAAAGAAGACTTGATTGGTCAGATTACCAACTTCCCACTATGGATAGTGAAAGCTATGGTGTCAAACCAAGTGAGACAAGGTAATCCAGCCAATGTCAAGGTATTCCAAGAGAAGGTAGATGCCTCCTTTGTTGAAGGTGGCTTCAGTTGGAATAAGTCAGCAGAAGGTCAGTTCTTCTGGAGTAAGGTAATCAATGGTAAGCAATTTCCTAAAGAGATTACTCCTCTTGATAAATCCACTGAGCCTGCTGATGAGAGTCCAAAAGGGGCTGTTGAACCTATTAAGGAGGCTACTGCTTATAATGTTGGTGATGTTATAAGAGTTAAGATAGGAAACAGTACAGGGTCAAGGGTAATTATAGGATATTTCCCTGATATGCCTAATCCTTATCTTACAATAACTGAGGAATCATTCAGAGACCTTATGAATGGTAAGACTAGTTGTCGTATCAATGTGACAGCTATTGAAGAGCCTAAAAGATATGTATACCTGACTCTTAAAGACATATCTGAGGGTAAAGGTGTGGGCACAGACCCAGACCTTATCAGAATAGTATAATAAAACATAGGGTAGGGTGTAGTAATACATCCTACCTTATTGTTATATTATTAAAGGTGTTAGGGGTGAAGTAAAAACATCCTTAATACCTTGCACAACTACAATTAAATTACTACTTTTGCACAAACTAATTAAAGAATATCAGTATGATAAATGCTAATTGTTTAGTTATGACTCCTGAGTTAAAGGAGCTTAACAGCCAATTCCCTAAGTTACCCCCAAAGCTATTCAGAGATTATGTGTCAAAATGGCAATATGAGTATGATAGAGAGGGGGATATACCTACAAAAGATGAGCTTATTGGACTTATTACTAAGGTGTCTGATAACTGGGCTGACTATATCAATCCTGATGAAGTAAAGGTTACTAATATATATGCTGGTGCTAATCAGAATACTATACTTAGTAACTTTGCGGAGAGACCTTTCATCTTTACTTCTACTATAACTAATGATGATTATGTGGTGAATTCTGTGGAACAAGCTTTTCAATTAGAGAAGTTATTTAGTTCTAGTATATGGGACGAAGATGGTAGATGGAAAGAGATGGATTCTTATAGGGATAAGATTCTTGGTGCTAAAAGTGCAAATAAAGCAAGAGCTTTAGGCAGGAGAGTTCCTATGACAGAACAGGACTTGATAAGCTGGGATAGTAATAAGAGGACTATTATGAAGACACTCATAAGAGCCAGCTTGAAACAGAATCCTAAAGCTCTTCAAGCACTGCTAGCTACTGGCAACAGTTCCCTTACTCATATTCAGGATAAAAGTATATGGAGAACCCAGTTCCCTATTATATTAGAGGAACTTAGAGAAGAGTTCAGAGGAACACAAATAGATGGTAACTTTAACCCAATCAGTAATGCTGAAGTCATTCCTATGCTAGGAGATAATAGTGTAAAGGTATATGACAAGAGTAGTGCTGTAAAGGCATATGACAAGGGTAATGATGTTGAGGGGGTAGAGATTACCAAGAATGGTAATATCTATAATATCAGTGTTCCTAGTGAGTTTGACATTGACAAAAGCAGAGCTACTGCCTTCTCCAAAGCTCTCTATGACCTTATTCCTTCTGGAGCAGAAGTAACAAGCAATGATGACTCCAAGTCCAAGACTATTCTTAACTTGGTAAAGGAACATGGTCTTGAAGAAAGGGATGGTAAACTTGTGAAGAGTGCTATAGATACATCCAGTCAGTCTGGATATATCATCAATGAGCATGAAGGTAGATGGACAAGAGATGAAGTTGAAAATGACCCTAGAACACTATATATCTTCACTGACAACACTGACAGAACATCTGGAGGTGAGGAAATAGATGATGGATGGTACGCTGAAAAGTATGGTAAAGGCGGATTTGGCACAGTCAATAATCCTACCTCTGCTGTCATTAGAGGCTTACCAAATGCTGCTCCTATAAGTACTATGAAGTGGTTCTATAGAGAGCATGGAGTGTCTGTAGAGCAAGCAAGGTGGACAGACTCTGACCTTGATGAATTCAAGGAAGTCATTGATGATGAGATTGAACAAATCAAGCAGCTCTGGGACAGCGGTAACTTTGATAGTATAGAGCTTCCCCAGAATGGTATATTCGGCAAGAGCATAAAGAGTGATAAGGATAGAGGTATATCTAGACTTACAGCTACCAGAACTCCAAAGCTATACCAGTACCTTAACAAGAAGTTACAGGAGCTATCAGAGTATGTGCAAGATACCAAGAAGGCTAAGGAATATGAGAGTGAGTCATCCAGTATAGATGAGAGCAACTGGCATAAGGCTGACGCTGAGTTTACCTCTATTAAAAAGAGGCAAAGGATTAATCTTATCAATGACTTGTTCACACAAGAAGTTGAGAAATCCCAGGAAGCTACAGTTGCAAGGTTGAATGATGAGATGGCTAAGGCAGCCACTATTGGTGAAAAGCTGGAGATAGCTAAAGCTATCAAGAATCTTAGACCTTTTGTAGTAATCAAACAGGAGAAACCCTTCAAGCTATTTGATAAGGTAAGGGCAGTGTTTGAGGACTTGCTCTATGCTGCTGAAAACAACAGACAAGCTCTTGTTGATAGGGAAGTTGCCAATATGGAGAATACCAGAGAGGCTAAGCTGCCTTTGGCAGTCAGAAGAAACCTTGCTGAGAATAGAATCAATTATCAGATTGAGGCTTATAAGCAGATACTTGATAACTGGAATGACTTGGTAATGGATGCAGCCAATACTTACAGTTATGACCACGGAGTAATCATGGATGTTACTGCCAATGGTATTGAGGAGGATATTGATAATACTCCTACTGATGATGAGGGTAACAACCAGAATGAACAGATAGCTGATGAGAAGGAGGAGACCCCCTATAAGGAAGGCTGGCAAGTAAAGGTGAGGGAACTCTCAGCATTTGAGAGTATGACCAATCAGGTAAGGGAAGCTATTGGCAGGATATATAGGAGAGGCAGGAATGGTGACATAGTTGTGGATGACTTAGGTTTTCCACAGAAGTTACAGCAATCCTATGTATTTGCTGAGCTAATCTCTGCTCTTAGAGATATGACTAATGCCAAGCAGATGATACCTATGCTTGAGGCACTACAAGCCAGAAAGCCTTGGGCTGTTCAGATAGTTGATGCCATCAGGAATGATGAGAGACTCTTCACATCATTCTATAGAGTATTCAGAAAGGATTACTTGAATATGTGGATTCAGATTGAAAGCACTGCTCCTGATGGCAGTGTTACTATAAAGACCCACAATATCAATAAGCCTGCTGGCACTGCCCATTACTTTGATGAATGGAGGGATAACTTTGAGTATGGTATTACCCTTGATGAGGACAGTATCTATGACCATAATGGCGAGATAAGGCTGGATAAGGCTGAGCTAGGTCTTAAACTGGTAGATACAGTTATGGATAAGTTCAGGGGACTAAAATCCAAGGAAGAGAAGCAACAAGTAATACTTGAGAATGTGGAGAGCATCCACAAGCTATTGAGTATGCTTGGTATCTTTGTTACTCCTGACACACTGAATGATATACTTATATTCAATGTGAACTTGAATAACAAGGCAGAACTCCCTGGCAGTATAGTACTTTCCAACCTTAGAACCATCTTCAAGGATATGCCTACTAATGATGGTATCAAGAATGGTGAGCCTGCTGACCTAATCAATATATATGGTAGAGCCTTCAACAATATAGCTACTGCCATTAACAATGTTGAGGAGGATGAAGTGGAATCATCAGTGAGACAAGGTAAGAAAACTCTCTATGCACATACAAGACCTTCCTATGCTACTACTCTAGTGAAGAAGCTGAGAGGTCCAGAGTTCAAAGAGTTCATAGAAAGTGAATATAAACCTGTTGACTTCTTGTATGACAAGGAACAAGGCAGGTGGCTCAATTCACTTATTGATGACTTGGAGAATGATGCTGATGCTAGGGATAAATTCAATCATATAGTAGTGATAGAACATAACAGAAAGGAATACCAACAGTGGACTCCACTTGACACATTCCTTACTTTGTTTAATCAATATAATGCAGAACCTATAAAGGGTGGTGAAGGATATGCTTGGTATCAGATGCCTCTGTTATCAGATGCAACCAGTGCTGAGTTCCTTAGAGCCAAGAGAGTCAGGAAGAACTATGAAGAAGTACTTCTTGACAAGTTTGCAGATGTTGTAAGACAAGAGTATAATAGGATTATAACAGTCAAGCAGAGAAACAATACTCCCAATATCAAAAAGATTGCCTACTATGACATGACTGATGATAGTGAGGGAGGTGCTAGATTCCACTTCTTCCCTAAGCTGAACACAGAAGCCTTCAATAAAGATGGAAAGACATTCTTTGAGCAGTTGGCTGAGGTAGCTGATGATACAGATGCTTTCAACCAAAGAGCTAAGGAAGCTGTACAGACTATTATGAATGAGGACTTTATAGCTGCACTTGACAACTGGGCATCTATTGGAGTGTTTGATAAAGTGGATGAGAACAACGAGAACTCATCATTCAGATACTTCAAGCAGAGAACCAGAGAGAATGTAGAGGCAGCCCTTAGAGAATACTACTGGAACACTACTTATATGCAGTCTCAAATCATACAGCTAATGACCACTGACCTTGCATACTATGGTAACTATACTAACTTTACCAAGAGAGCATTGGAGTTTCACTCTCCTACAGAGAAGCTGAATACCCTTGCAAAGTGGAATGGTGAGTATGTGCTTGCAAGTGAGGATGAGAATGGCAATGTAACTGTAAGACCCGAAAGAGTTATCTATCTGACTGATGAAGTCAAGTCCTCCAACTGGATGAAGGACGTTGAGGAAATCATTGACCAGAAGATAGCTAAGGGAGAACTTACAGAATATGATAAGACTGTCATACTTAAGAAGTGGGGTGATACCAATGTGACTGATGCCCAGGCATTCAGAACATTGAAATCCTTTAGGGCAACCCAGATAGCTGCTGATATGTGGAGTGATGATGCTGAAACAGCCTACAATAATATAAGGAATAACACATGGACTGCACAGGACTTTGTGGTTCTGTGGAATACCAGAAAGCCTTATCTTTATACTCAGGTTAACCAATCAGACAGGGTTGGTGGCATTATGAGACTGGCTGTACAGCATAAGAACTCTGAAATGATAATGCTCACACAAGCTATATTTGGTTCTATACTTCATCAATCTGGTAAACTTAAAGGTTTATCAGAGTTCATGGAGGATAGCAATAATAACATAGATGTAGCTATGTTTGGTACAGCAGTTAAGGTAGGGGGCCAAAGCTTCATAGACCTTAATGGTATCGAAAATGCAGAAGATGTTAAGAGTAAGCTCCAGAAGGAAGTCTATATAGGAGGAACTGATACTGTAAATCCTGAGGTTGTACATGAGTATAACTGGGATGATTATGGTATTCAGGTTGCTACTCCTGAGCATGGTATCAATGCCATTCAGCTTGTAGGTACTCAGATTAGAAGACTTATAGGCACTGATATGGGAGCTGATGCTGTATTTAAGGTGGGTAATAAAAGTCTTACTAGAGACCAATGGAAGGACTACTTCAATGCAGTCAATACAGCTAATATAAGAGAAGCCTTTGAGAAGCTGGATAAGGAGTTCAGAGACCCTAAGAAGATTTCTGACTTGCTTATTAGTGAAATCAAGAGTAACTCTAGGTACAGCAATGACCTTATAGAGGCTGTAACACTTGATGAGAATGGACAATTCAACATACCCATATTTGACCCTTCCCAGAGTCAGAAGATACAGGAGCTACTTAACAGTATAGTTAAATCAAGGATAGTGAAACAAAAGATAAATGGAGGTTCACTTATCCAAGCTACCGCATGGGCATTGAATGAGAAGGACAGACCTCAGATTGTGTGGGGTACAGACAAGAATGGCCAGAAGTATATCAAGTATACGGAAGCCTATATTGCTTGCCCAGATGACAGACTGTATGAACTCCTGCTTGAAGATGATGGAAGCATCAACATAAACAAGAAGGATAGTAAAGGCAACTACATTGTACCTGCTAAGTACAGAGAGGCTATTGGCTATAGAATCCCAACTGAGGATAAGTACTCAATGATACCTATAAAGGTCAAAGGGTTCTTACCTAGACAGGTTGGTTCTGTAATCATACTTCCAGAGGAAATCACTACCACTACTGGTTCTGACTTTGATGTGGATAAAATCTACATGATGTATCATAGCTTGAACTTCAAGGACATCTATGACATCAAGGCTGCTTGGGATGCTTTTTATAAGAGCCATCCAGACATAGTAGAGTCCATTGAGGAGTCAAAGAGAGAGAACTTCAAGAGAGCTATGGATGAAGCTATTGAGAAGAATCCAGAAGCTGACTTGAGCCAGTATGATATGGAAGAGTTATTTGAGAACTTCACCAGACCATACAAGAACTATGAGTGGACTGAAGATGCAAGGGAAACATTCTCTGCTTGGTTCAATCCTATCAAGGATAGATACCTAAGCCATAAGTCTATAGAGGTAGTTACCTATAATGATGCTGATATAGACCTCAGTGATTCTAATGAGAACAGAAAGGTTGATATATACAGACAAGCCAAAAAGAATACTAAATCTCAGAGAGACAGTATGATGATTGACTTGATGTGGTCAGTATTGACCAACCCTGATACTGTTGGAAAGATGATTAATCCTGGTAACTTTGATGAGCAAAAAAGAAATGCCAGAATAGTCAATCTTCTAGACAGTCTTTCATTGGATGAGATTGATAAGCTGGGTGGTATTGACAAGATACTTAACCTAAGTCTCAAAGAGGCTGACAAGATGTTGGAGAGGTATGGTAGGATTGTAAATCCTCTTACTCCTGATACTTGGATTACTTATCAACAGAGGAATATGTCTGGTGCAGGTCTTGTGCCTATGGCAGCTACTCAGAATGCCTCTCATGCCTTAACGCAGTTTACTAAGAACTTTGGTTTGAAGAAGCCTTATAGGTTTATATTCAATGGTAAGAGATTAGGTTCTCTCAACTCTGTAAAGGATGCAGAGGGCAAGTTCATCTCTAGAAATGTATGTAGTTATCTGACTGCTTTTGTTGATAATGCCAAGGACCCTGTAGCAGGTGACTTGAACATTAACAACACTACAGCTAACCTAGCATTCCTATTGCTTAGAATTGGTAATTCTCCTATCACTACCAGTCTTATATTAAGACAACCTGCAATGATGAAGGTTATGAGGTATGTGAATAGTGGAAGATACTCAATGAATCAAGCTATTGAGGAAGCTATGGAGGACTATAGAAAGAAAAGAGGTGACTCTTCTTATGGTGGTAAAACCATTAACTTCAACTTCACTGATGAGTGGTTAGCAGCTAACATAGCTGCTGAGAAGAATGGTGGTGATATTCACTCAAGCCATATAGAAGAAATGGACTTTGCAGTCAACCAGATAAAGGTTCTTGTCATGTTGAAGCAGATGAATACTGCTGCTGATGCTCTGGGAGATGTGGTAAGAGGAATAAGAAGTGACTCCCAAAGTGGTGGTGCTGGTGGTTCTATTGCTGCTGGTAATGGTAAGATAGATGGTCTCGAGCATATCCTGGATACAGCTGCTACTGATGCCAACTATCCTTTGCAGGGTCTTGACTTCATCAATGAGATGTACATGAGCACCAGTGAAGAGGAAATCATCAATAGTACACTTCCTATCCAGACTGCCACATTCCAATGGGGCCTGAAGGCTACACAAAACTGGTATGCTAAGTTATTCCCTCAAGTGTCTGAACAGTTTAGAAGAGTAACAGATTTGGCTAAGGATTTCACAACCTATGGTAATCTTGATGATACTACTATCAACAGGATTTACAGCCAATATCTGGTATATCTTATGACTAGTATCTCTAATGACTTTAGAGGTGATGCAGATACAAGAAACTACTATATCAATGAGTTTCCTGCTGAGTTCAATGAGTTCAAGTCAAAGAATCCATATCTGATTGAGAGTGTGCCTCTTCTGAGAAGATTGAGGGTACTGTTCTCGAACAAGTACAATGGCTCTCCTGTTATTGTGTTCAATAATGTTGGTAAGGTAACTGATATTCAATCTGAGGATTACAGAAGTGATTTCAGAAACCTACTAGCTAACAAGAGTACAAGGGATATGGCAGCCAAGTTACTAAGGTATGCTTTCTATAGAGGTCTTGGATTTAGTCCTAGCGGCTTCTCAAACTTGATTCCTACACAGTTGAAGATGAGTGATGTTACTGATTATGTTGTTACATTGAGAGGTGTTCTTAGTATGAATATTGATAGTGGAGATAATCTCCAGTTCATGTATCAATATATAAGGAACAACATGGATGACAGAAGGTTTGTACCTGAGGTATCAATGACTGGTATCTTCAAGGGAGAGCCTGAGGACAACTTCATTGTAACAGTAACCAAGAGGTCCTCTCAGGACATGAAGAGATTCATATATCCTACAGATAGTGAGGATGTCAAATACAGAGAGTTTGTATGCTATACATATAAAGGTGGTAAATACTACTATGCTTATGATAGCACAAGCAATACTTACAAGAGAATAAAGCCTCTTGGAAGTTCTCAGTATCAGGAGTATGACTACAATGCTATGGGACTTATAATGGAGACTCAGATTAAGGAAGCCAAGCAGAAGGGCTTTAACTTTAGGGATGACTATAGAGCTGCAAGTATCATGGAGTCTATAGAAAATAGTGGCATTCCAGAGGAGGCTTATAAGCATCTTCCTACGGAGAATGTACCTATTTCTCTTGATGATTTATACATGCAGGATAGAGAACAGAGATATGCCGCTATGGCTTCACAATTTGCAGAAATGGATAAACTAAGAGGAGAACCTTCATTAGAGGACTTAGGTAGACTTGATGCAATGGAACAATTTGATAACTTCAGTAGACTTGATGCAATGTCTCAAGACTTAGAAGGTAATGATAAATGTAAATAACAAAGATGAGTACAAGTTGTATATTACATCCTAGATTGAGCAATGGGGAGAAATCCCCATTGTTCTCTAGGTTAAAAGATTTTCTAGGTGACAGGAAGTCAGCAGAGGATGTATATTATAGGGTCATAAATCCAGCCTTTAGAGAAGCATTCCCTAATGTAAGATTTGACCATAATGGAGAACCTCTGCTTGAAGACCTTATAACTCAGTGTGGTATTGGCCATGATAAGAGTGATGAGGCAATGCTTGATTACCTTAATAGTGAGTATGGTACTAGGTCTATACCAAAGACTATGCAATCAGTCACAGAACTACAGAATAGAGCAGCTTCTTTCAACACTGGCAACCCCCTAAATAGGAGATACTCTGCTGAATTAACCTCTTCTGGACATGATGTGTCAATGGAGATAGTTACAGCTACAGGTAATAAAAGAGACTTAGGCAGACGACAGAGGTTTAATGCTGAGCTTAATAATCAGCTAATCAAGTTATTGAATAGCTGGGGTGCTGATGTTGCAGCTCTAACTGAGCTTGAAGAGGCCAGCAATGTCAATGGAGTCATGGATTTAAGTGCTGGTATCAATGCTGCTACAGGGTTAAAGGAAGTTATTAGAATATCTAAGAGGCATAGATGGTCAAGTATATCTACAAAACAGAGCACTGAAGCTACTAAAAGACTAATATCTTATATTACTGAAATTTCTAGTAGAAATAATAGATTTAGTAAACTAGCTCAATTACTATTAGATAATAAGGCTCTTCCATATAACCTCAAATATTTCAAAATAGATAATAATAGAGATGATATAGAAGGGGCTGCTGGAATGTGGCATTCTTTAGCCAATTTAATTGAAGTTCTAGGAAATAATGTATCGCAAGAATCTATAGATAAACATTTACTACATGAATTGATACATTATAATACAGAACAGATATTACAAGATTATAAAGATGGCAAAATAATAGATAATGCTAAGAAAGAAGCTATAAAAAGTTTATATGATATTATTACTTATGCCAAAGATTTTCTATCTAAAGATTTACAAGTAAATAGAAGTAAGTATATAGAAATAGCAAAAAGACAAAATAGCACTATAGATTCTAGAGTATTTTATGCATTTGATAATCAAGGAAGTTTAGAAATTGATGAATTTATTTCAGAAATATTTACTAATCCTGGATTTCAAGAAGTTCTTAATAATATTCCTTATAAAGAGTCTAAACAGACTATTTGGGATAAAATTAAAGATGCTATATCTTCTATATTTGGTTTTAATATAAACAAAGGGAGTGTTCTAGAAGAAGCTCTTAAAGCATCAAGTAGTTTATTACAGGATAACAATAATGTTTCTAAAGTAGTAGATGAAAATGGTGAACCTTTAGTTGATGATACATATGATTCTAATATATTAGCAGAAGAGTGGGGTCACTTTGTAGTTGATGCTGTAAAAGACAGCCCATTAAGAGACAGAATGCTTAACTCATTAAAGAATGAGGAAGCATTACAAAGAGTGCTTGGTAGTGAGTATGATAGATACAATGAGGTTTATAATGGTGACATAGACCTTATGGCCAAGGAAGCACTTGGAAAGATGATGGCTCAAGTGCTTAATAACTATGATACTGAAGCTCCCAATGACAGGCTCTTTGAGAGATACAAGAAGAATGTCTTGGACTTCTTTAGTAAGAGGGATGCTGATGAGATTGATGAGATAATCAACAAAGTCAGAGAACAGGTATATGAATTTACTACCAATGCCTTTAATGGCAAGTATCAACTTGATATTAGCAGTAGAGATTATAACAAGAGGTTATTTAACCTTGGCAATGATGTATCAAGGGACTATAATATCTTGAAGAGGATTATTCAACAAGAGAAGAAAAGATTAGCTATCTATGGTAAGGGAGCTAAGGCTACTGCTAGGGAAAGGGAGGAGAAGAAAGGCTCATTCGATGAAAAGCAGAAGCTCTTCATAAATAAACTAAGCAATGACCTTGAGAATCATAGGGAACTGGAAGGTATATACACATACCTGACAGAGGCTGTCAGAATGTTGAGGCAACTTAGTGATAAACTTGATGCTGTGCATAGTTCCCAGACTAGCTGGAAGGATAAGTTCTCAGCACTTAGAAGTATCAGAGATTACATGTCATCCTATGGTAGTATCATGGAGGAGTTGAGACAAGAGATGTATAAAGCAAAGCAAGAGGGGGATATGAGATTCAAAGAGAAACTGCAAGAGTCTCTTGATGAGTTCTCAGGTCTACTTGCCAGACTAGGCTCTGACTGGGCAGAAGTATCTAAGGATGAGTTTGCCAGATTTCTTACTCCATTTGAAGGAGAGAGTATCTCAATGTTCATTAGAGGCGAGAGGAAGCAGTACAATATAAGAGAGCTTCTTGACTATATAGAGAAGGATATTTCTATAGTAGAAAGGTGGACTGATGCTATGGCAGACAGTACTGACCCCATACTTAGAATATATGACTCTTTGGTTAAAGACCAGAAGAACAAGGCTAGGTATAACACTATCAATAATGAAAAGGAGATACTGATGCACTCCAAGAAGCTGGAAGATGCTGGCATAGGAAACACTGACTTCATGTATGAAAAAACCAGTGATGGCAAGATTACAGGTAATTTTGTAACCAGATACAACTGGGGAGATTACTTTGTAGCACTTAGCAAGTATGCCAAGAGCCTACCTCAGGATATGGATAGAGAGGAAAAGTCTATCTTAATCAGCAGATGGAAGAGAGCTAATACAGACAGGAATGGTAATCCTATAGAGAAGTATTATAATCCTCAGTATGATGCTATTCAAAGGAATGCAGCTATGAAGGAGTACTATGACTTTATGATTAACCTAAAGAGGAGCCTTGACTATAGATTACCAGCAAGGTATGTAAGATTCAATAAAGCTCCTCAGATAAGAAGAGACTTCTTAGAGAGAGTAATGGGTAGAGGTAATAAATTCCAATACTTATGGGAGAGCTTCAAGGATAACTTGGTGAGGAGAGAAGATGATACTGAGTTTGCTTATGCAAGGCAGGACTTTGAGGGTAATCAGATATACAATCTTCCTATCTACTATACAAGACCTCTTAAGGATAAGAATGACTTATCAACTGATTGTACATCAACTATGATAGCTTATGCTGCTATGGCTAATGACTACGCAGCTATGAATGACATCATAGATGCTCTTGAGACAGGAAGAACTATACTCTCTGAGAGAAAGGTGGCACAAACCAGAGGTGGCAAAATTATGAGAGAGGTACTTAACAAAGTACCTAGTAATTTGACCAAGAAAGGAGATGTGGCTAACTTTATGAACAGGCTCAATGACTTCATGCTCATGCAAGTCTATGGTGAACAGATGAAGGATGAGGGTACTGTACTCGGAGTTGATGTAGGTAAGGCTGTCAATATGCTGAATAAACTACAGAGCTATGGTACTACTGCCCTATCAGTACTTACTGGTACTGCTAACTTGGCACAGAATATTGTGTTAAGTAGCATAGAGTCTATCTCTGGTCAGTTTTTCAGTAAGTCTGAGCTTGCTAAGGCTGATTGGGAGTACACAAAGTTATTACCTCAATATCTAAGTGAGATTGGTAATAGAATACAGACTAGTAAGATGGCTCTCTTTGCAGAGAAGTTCAATGTTCTTCAAGACTATAAGCAGCATGTAAGGGGGGTTGACTGGGATAGAAAGACTTGGTTCTCAAGGTTCTTCAAGGAAGACACTCTATGGTTTACTACTAGTGCAGGAGACCACTATACTCAAATGAGAACTGGTCTTGCTTTGGCTATGAGGTTGAAGTTACAGGACAAGGATGGTAAACCTATAAGTCTTTATGATGCTCTTGAAGTGAAATATCTTGATGAAGCTCATCCAGAGTATGGGGCTAACCTAGTAATTAAGGAAGGAGTAACTGACCAAGATGGTAGAACTGTGGATAACAAGTACTTCACCAGTGTCACTAAGAAGATAAGAGGCATCAACAACAAGCTGTATGGTATCTATAACCAAGAGGATAAGAATGCTATGCAGTCCAGAGCAGTAGGTAGACTACTTATGATGTATAGAAACTGGATGAGGCCTCTATGGTTGAAGAGATATGGAGTTGAGAGGTATAACTATGACACTGATACTTTTGAGGAGGGGTATTATAGAACTTTATGGAACTTTATGAATACTCTTAGAAAGGACTTGAAGAACGGTGAGCTTGATATAGTGAAGCAATGGAACAATCTTGATAGTGCCCAAAAGAGCAACATATATAGAGGTCTTGCTGAGATAGCCACATTCCTATCTCTTCTTGGCATTATTGCAACACTCAAGGGTACACCAGACGATGATGACAAGAATGACTGGTTGACTGAGTATATTACTTATTCAATCATAAGGTTGAAAGCTGATTTAGGTTCTTTAATGCCTGGTCCGACTATGCTTGATGAAGGTCTAAGGTTGTTTGATAATCCATTTGCAGCAGTAAGGGTTCTTAAAAACACAAGACAGCTGCTGAATCTGTTTGACCCAGATGTCTGGACTACAGAGATAGACCAAGGTATCTATAAGGGATATACCCAAGCAGGGAAGATAATGTTACAACCTGTACCATTTATCAGACAATTCCAGAACTTGCTTGACCCAGAGGAGCCAGCAAGATGGTATAAATAACAAAATAGGGAGAGTAGAAATACTCTCCCTATTTTTTTTTTACTATCACGAGATTACTTACATGACATAATGAATGACTCTCTATAGTTAGCATCAGTACCGTCCCAGTACTCTTGTATAGCTTTTTCTTCCATACCCTCAAACATAGAACTTATTATAGCTTTCTCAGCATCAGTCATTTCTCCCCACTTCTTTATGGCAAGCTGACTTCTACCAAGAGCAGTACTTAAGTCTATAGTTACAGTAGCCTTTTCATCTTTCTCCCTCTTATTTATAGCTTCTTGGTTAGTAGCTTGTTGAGTAGGAGTAGTAGGCTTTAAGCTGTTTAATCTGTCAAGTGCATCAAGACCTCTCTTCATTCTATCATCAGGCTTAGGAGTTTCTTTAGGGGCCTCCTTAAGCTCTATTGAATTACCATAAGGACTATTATCTAATGGTGTAGAACTCATAGCATTCTGTATAGCAGCAGCTACATTATCAGCTTGTATGAAGTCCATGATATTATTTCTAGTCCTTCCTGCCTCATCAGATACTAATGATGAGTCTATAGTCATTGACCTGCCATTAGGTAGTATTAACTTATAACCATCACCTGCCTTAGCTAGATAGAATGTCTGACCATTCTTAGTAGTGAACAACACTTGCATATCTGCTTGATGATATTCTGGCTTTCCCTTACCCATAGTAACATACTGGCCCTTTACAGTTCTAAGTGATGTTGGTGACTGACTTGCTGGTGCTTCATCAGTTCTCTCAAATACACCACTCTGGTATGTCAAAGGTACATAGCCCTCTGGGTTTATTCTAGCTATGCCCCCATTCTTCTCTCTACTGTATTTGAGTTGGAATGGTATTATAACCAGATTAGATACTGGAACACCAAAGCTATCCTCAAACAACTTAGCATAGGCACTCAACTGTAGAGTATATTGGTCTTTGTTACTCCTAGTAAAGTATCTAGGGTTCTCAACTCTTGAGAAATCAGAGTTCTTAGTAGAGTACTTACTTGTCTTGAAGTCAAAGATACTTATCTCACCTGTGCTAGGATTATAAGCAAATACATCAAGTTCTCCTGCTATTCTTCTACCATCAGAGTACTTATGGAATACTACAGTCCTATCAGTAACTAGCTTGAGACCTCTTCTATTTGCATCATCCCTGAACTTACCTAGCCCTCTCTTCAAAGCACCAAAGGCTTCATCAGACATACCCTCAGGTTTAGTTACATTAGTAGGGTCAATCAAGAATTGCCTTGCAACTTCATCTACTAAAGAACCTCTGCTTGTAGCGGCATCTCCTCTGCTTGGTCCTATATAGTTAGAACCTATTATAGAGTGTACTCTTTGATACGCATGGTATTGGCCATCTTCCTCCTTAATCATGTAAAAACCACTGGAGGTATCTGGATTACCATTGTCATCTCTAAGTACAAGCTTCTGAAAGGCTTGAAGGGACTTTACAGCAGAGGCTGATAGAGATGCCTTACTCTTTCTACCTTCAAGAGTGGCTTCTAACTCCTCAACCTCTTGGGGAGATAGGTATTTGTTAGTAGCTCTGTTATAACCTCTCTTACCATTCTTATCTACTATAAGCACCTTACCATTATGTTGATTGACACCAAAGTAGCTAGTACCATAAGCAGAATTTATATGAGCAAGGTCTTTAACTTGTTGGGCATTATCACCAAGGTCTACTATAGAACCAGACTGGTCAAATATGATACCATTCCTTACAAAGTATTCCTTACCACCATACTGTACTCTAGTACCTCCCTTGGCTTGCTGTGATGCCTTAGCTCTCTCAAATGCACTATCAGTATGAGTGGTGTTGGGTCTCTCATTCAGTAAGAACCAAGTACCTTGCATTCTTTTACCAGTAAGATAAGTAGCAAGCACATTACTGTCCCTTAATCTATTAGCATACTCTTGGCCTTTTCTTCCAGTTAATTTCTTAGCATCAACATTGAAAGCAAGATTAGCTTCATAGAAGGTGTCAAGCACTTGATTATATACCTCTTCTACAGATGCTGTATAAGGTTCAGATGCTTGTGTAGTACCAGCTCCTATATTAAGAAGTGACTTCTTTGCAAACCTCTTTAACAGTATATTCCTATTCTGTCTTTTACCTTTCCTATCAGCAAAAGCTATCTGTAATGATATATCATTAGCTCCGCTTATTATATTGATATGAAAACTGTCTGGTATATATAGTAACTCTATCAAGTCCATATATACATTGTCAAGAGCCTCATCAAATCCTCTCTCAAGGTTAGCTATACCAGCCAACTCATTAAAGACTTTCTTCAAGTCATTAGCTATAGGATTATTCTGTGTAGCTAAGTCAAATTCAGTCTTATTCAGGTGTCTTATATAGACTTTCTTAGGACTCAAAGTACCTTTACTATTAGGTAGAAGTATATATACTTTACCATCAGAATTAGCCTCATCAAATACTGGCTCCACAAAGGTATCTGTATTGGCTTCCATAGACCTGTTCTTCATAACACCTATGATAGCATCATCAGTACCCAGCAGGTCTCCAACTGATTGAGTCTTACTCATGTCATAGCCATACTGGCCACTCATTATCTTAGACACTCTTACTGTTGGATTATTTGAAGAAGCTGTTTGAGCAGAATCAGCAGGCTTGAGAATAAACGCTACTTTGTCAGCATAGAACCTATCAAAGAAAGCTTCTATTCTACTCTTTACACCTCCAGCTCTTTTCAAAAACTCCTCTTTGGTAATTTTTTTATTTGTATATTGGTCATAAAGGTATTTTAGAGCATCAAAATTATTAGCAATCTTTTTGTCTATTGCATCAGAAAAGTTATCAGAGTCTTTGTAATATGATTCATCAAATTCTGTCTTCTCTTTAGTAGTAGATGTACTTATTGCTTTCTTAGCTTTATCCTTTATCTCTTTAACACCTTCAATAGACTCATCAGTATTCATGTAGTTTACTAATGTGCCTTTATGGTAGAGTGCTAGTAACTCAGGATGCTCAGCCGTGGCAGGCTCATATCTTACTTCAAGCTCATCACCTTCCTTTATATTACCTTCATTAACATAGTCAAATGCATTCTTACCAGTCTTAGGGTCTACTTCTTTTAGCCTGCTATATACATAAGAGTAACCTTGGTTTCTATCATCACCAACAAAGTCAATCAATACCCCATCCCTCTTTGCATCTAAGTCAAACTGTGGTATGACTGCCTTAAGGACTCCTGTTACTGCTGTAGGTTGATACTTATTTGCCTCAGCCTCAGCTTCTCTTAATATCTCTTCTGGACTTGAAGGATTAAATGTATCAGGTTTAGACAGCTCTCTTACTCTGTCAATTACATCTGCTATTGCATCATTACCAACCATAGTAGAAAGAGCATTGACACTTCTTTGTGTTTGTCTTATGAGCTTAGGGTCTTTAGACTTACTAAGTTTTTCAATATTCTTAAATATCTGGCTAGTCAATGCTTTAGCTTCTGCCTTGACCTCTGGTGCTATATTGAGCTTATCAATCTTGCTAATAGTGTCATCAGCACTGAAAGGCTTATCAGCAGGTGGCTGAGCTACATCATCCTTACCTACATTGTCAGGTCTCATTGTTCCAATCTTCTTGGCTTCAACATCCTGCTTCTGGCTATTACCACTATTGACCTTATCTCTTGCTGACTTTAGTATCTCATTGAACTCATGCTCAAGAGTCTCTTGAGATATATCATCCCAAGTTGTTGCCTCAAGCGGAAGCTCTGTTACTAGTGATTCATTACTCAAATCATCATAAGTGGCATTCTCATTAAATCTCCTACTAAGCATATCAAGAAGTTCAGACTTATGCTCACTATCAGAACTATTGATTAACTCAGTAGCTTTCTTCTTGAATAGTGATGCTTTCTTATAGCTTCTGGCTGCATCTGAGTTACTGCTATCCAAGTCATCCAGTGTAGCCTCACCATTGTTTATAAGTGCTTCTACCTCTTGGAAGTTAGCAGTATTGTTCAATGCTTCAACTTGCTTGGCTCTTGTTATTTTTGCATCCTTGTCAATGTTCTGCTTATCAGCTTCTGCATGGTCTTCCTCTTGCCTCTTAGGATTAAATAGATACTCAGCAAACTTATCCTGATATATCTTTGAAGCATTTCCTATTCTTAACAGGTCATCAAGCTTCTTTATTACACTCTCCTTATCATTGGCACTAAGTACATCATTGCCAAGTTTATTAACCTGTTCCTTTAGTCCATCAAGTATATTAGGATTCTGAGCAAGAGTAGCAGCCATAGTATCATTATCAAGACTCCTGATAAAGTTAAGATTATCAATAGCCTTTGTTATGGATTGTATAACCCTGTCCGCTCTTCTATAGTTCTCACTAAGGTCTGCATGAGCTGCACCCTCATGTGTTCTGATAGCCTCAGCAGCTTTCAGTTGAGAGTCAAGTCTGCCTATCACATCTCCTATGACATCTTTAACTTGACCAGACATCTCACCAGCCCTCTTAGCCCAGTTGCCAAGTTGAGTTTGCATCCAAGTAAGTTCATCAAGCTGTTCATCAGTAAACCTTTGATTAGTATCACTATCAAGTTTGTTCCTGGTCTTTACATACTCATCTATAGTACCTAGTATCTCATCCTTTTGCTTTGTAAGCTCAGCAATCATATCCTCTTTACCCATAGGGTTGCCATTCTTATCTATGAATGGTCCTACCTTAACTTCCCTACCATCCTTATTGATAGTAGTGGTAGTGTTGTCTATGATGGATTGAAGATTTTCATCAGAAGTATCATAGGCAGAGTTTATAAGTGTCATAAGGTCATCAAGCTTACCTGCATTTGAGAACATTGTTATATCTGATATAAGCTGTGCATGTTCTGCATTCTTATAGTCAAATTCATCGTCTCTAAGAGTAGCACCATTCATATCATTCTGATACTTGTTATGCCTTATGAGACCCTGGTAGTAGTTTTTGAACTCAGGAGAGTTTACTCTCTCATTCATGTGATTAGCAATAGCCTGGTTTCTATCAACCTCTTGCTCTACCTTCTCCTTCAACTCCTTCCACTTTGAGAACATGTTCTCTTCTAGTACTATAGGGCTTTGAAGCTTTCCATCTTCATTCCTTATACCTCTGAATCTAGGCATGCCCATAAGGCCAGTAAGACCTCCAATAAAGAATTGCTCCCAAGTAGAGCCTTCTCCTAGTGTTCTACCTAAAGTTTCACCAAATGATTTAGTCCAGCTTAATGTCTCCTGTGCAGCATTAGGGTCTTGAAGAGACCTGTAGAAGTTATTAACATCAGTAGCATAGTAGTGCTGTGACCAGTCAGTAGCTATCTGTTGTTCAACCTCTTCAAAACCTTCAGATAAACCACCTCCAAGTATTTTACCTGCTCTAGCTGCCTTACTTAGACCTTCGGCCCTATATTTGCCTATATCTCCTACTATATCAGCAGTTCTCCTAGCAGTATTATAACCTCTTGAGTATAGTTTTCCAAACTGATAGAAGTTTGATGCAGTTAGTATAGGTATGTTCATAAGTAGGGTAGCATTACCTACCTTAGCTTTATCCTCTTCCAGTTTAGCCAGTGCCTGATTATAGTTGTTTCTCTCCTTCTCAATAGCTTCCTTATACTTTGCATAAGCAGGGTCAATATAACTACCATCAACTGACCTCTGTAATGCTTTACCTTTACTAGCCTCATACTCAGCTTGAATAGCAGCTATTCTTTGTCTAAACTCACCATCAATGGCTGACTTGTACTTCTCCTCAAACTCATTAGCAGCATTAAGGGCTTCTATACTTCCTTCATTGACAGCAGATATAACTGAACCTACACCAGAAGTTACCATAGCAGTAGCTTTACTTCCTGCCTTTACAGCTTGCATTATAGCACCCAGTCCCTTTGAGTATATACCACCAGAGTAGAATGCACCTACAGTAAAGCCTATGTTCTTTATAAACTTATCTCCCCAGAAGTTGGCTGTAAATAGATTAGCGTACCAAGGTCGATTAAGTTCATCCTGTGTATAATAGTTTGGTAGTACTTCTTCCGCTCTTTTATTGAAGGAATCCATAGCCCTTGAGAAATCATTATCCCATATTCCTGACAAAAAGCCTGTCTTAGGGTCATTATCAGCCAAGTTAGAAACGCCAGTACCTATACCCAAAGCTAGCCCTAAAGTACCATTAAGGAATGTAGTTCCTGCAAGTACTGCACCCTTAGCAAGACCTGCTCCTATCTTAGCATACCAAGGCTGGTTCTCAGCTCTTATATCTCCTAATTCCTGAAACTGTGCCTCAGTTGCAGTAGGCTCATCAAACATACTCTCACCCCAAGGTGTAGCAGTTCCAGCTAAGGAACTACTAACCATTTGGGGAGCCTGTCTATTTATATCATACTGTGATATAGTTTGAGGTCTTACAGCTGTGAAGGGGTCATTGTTTGCATCTTGAAGCTGTCTAAAGGTCATTGGACCACTCTTAGTAATATCTATATCCTTTACTTTAGTTTCTTTTGCCATATCTTAATACCCATAAGGATTAAACTCTTGTTCTTTTGTCTTATTCTGTACTCCTAACTGAGAGTGGAATAAGTAAGATTCTTGGATAGTTCTGTTGTATTCATTTTGGACTTGCTCAGGAGTAGCAGTTATAGTTGTACCTATAGGTATGTTATTCAATCTTGCATAATCATCAGGTATTCTTATTCTACCCCCACTCCTGTTGTTTTGTAATACCTCAGCCCACTTCATTCTTGCATCCCTATTTTGCTCATTAGTTGTATTGATGCCCGCAGGCATTCTATATCTTCTCACATTGCCCTTGTCATCTTGTATCATTACAGTAGCACCATAAGGACTAAACCTTGTAGCAGTTACTTTGTACTTATTACTCTTCAAGTCTTCCATAGTAATTTCCTCACCTGTATCCTTGAATTCCCTAGACTTGCTATCATAATCTACCTCTTTGAGGCTTAATCCTCTACCAGCAGTCATAATAGCATCCTTCATATCACCCTGTTGAGCACCTGCAACAGGATAGTCAAATTCAGTAGCCATTGTAGCATCATACTTTGCAGTTTTTGCTGCTGGAGAGGCATATACATATTTACTCCAGGCATTACCAAAGTTTCCAGGCTGCCAATTTCCGTTAGTTACTTTAGCTGCACCTATACTATCCATAAACTTTCTAAATTCAGATGCACTTTCTTTTCCATTAGAGGATGCGACTCTGATTGTAGTTCCTTCAGGGGTGGTCATAACTTTACCAGCTACTTCCCCATAATTTTTTCTATTATATTCTTTCCATCCTGCTTGGTTCATCCTCATTTGTCCATGACTGTCTTTATAGAAGTACTTAGAAAAATTCTCAATATTATCCTTATACTTCTTTTCATCTTTACTCAACTCTCTATTACTATAGATATTCAGAGGATTGATAGCAAGATTATTCAGTTGAGCCTGTTCAGCAGCTCTCTTCTGCATAGCCTCTTGAGCAGCAAGTTTAGCACCATAGTCCTCATAGGTAGATACATTAGTCTGACCTATAGCACTCCACAATCCTTGTCTAGCATAGTTATATGCCTTATCCATAGTAGGTTGGTCTGCCCAACTAGCCATATCTGATGAACCCATTACTTGTTCTACTATAGCATTAAGTACTGGCTGTGACTGTGCCCTATTAGGGTTACTGATAGCATCAAGAACTTGGTCTCTTGTAAATCCATGCTGTTGTAGGAATGTCTTAGTATAGGCATCAAGTTTTTTACCATTACCATAGTTATAGAGTTCCTTAGCTAAGTTACCAGCAGCTTGTGATACTTGCTGTGTAAGTAAAGCACCTGAATATCTCTCCCCATAGTCATAGTCTGGATTCTCCAAGAACCTATCCAATGAGCTTTCATAGCTCATAGAGTTCATGTCTCTCTGGAACATCAGAGTAGGATTCTGTAGTAGAGCCTTTCTCTGCTCATCTGCCAGTTCTCTTCTTCTAGTGATGGCATTCTGTATAGGAGTTATGTCCTTTGCATATCTGCTTTTAAGGTCAAGAAGGGATTGTCTAGAACCAGGAGTCAGACCATTCTTAGCTAAAGCATCTGCTTGAGTTCTTAATGCTGATTCATAAGCCTTATATCTCTGATAGGTTACTGGGTCATTAGCCTCATTGGCCAGCGAGCCTATAGCATTAGCTTGGGAATCTAACTCACTATATGCTTCCTCTACTGCTTGGTGGGCTTGAGTAGCCATTAACACAGGAGCAAGCATCTCTTGATAAGAGAAAGGTCTAAAGTTAGTTTGATTAGTATATGCAAAATTAGGCATAAGTAGTCCCTCCCTTTTTCTTTAATTTACCACCATTCTTTTTACTATTACCTTTATAACCTACTCTACCTATCCCAGATAGATTATAGTATAAGGCAGGATTGCTATTAATCCATTCTCTCTGATAATCTTCCCATCCTATATTACCAAGGTTATTTATAAAATTATTAAGATTACTAGACCTTCTTGTATCATAGGCACTTTTGGCAGCACTTCTTAATTTAGCTACCTCCTCTGCTTGAGCCAGTCTCATCTTAGTAGCATCATTCCTAGATTGTGCATTAACTGACTGTGCTTGCATACTTTGTTTAGAGTTGAACATATCAGTCTGTCTGTTAAAGTCAGCTACTTTTTCTCTCTGAGCTTGGTTATACTCCTCTGCTTGTCTAGCCAATTTACCTAAGTTCTCACCATAGTTATAGTCTGCCGCCAATATGCCAGCTAGAGCTGCTGCTCTATTACCACCAGAAGTATTCTGTATAGCTCTTCTACCAGCAGCAGTATTCTTATTCAACTGATTGATATAGAACATTCTGTCTAGTGGTTTATATGATAAGTACTGACCAATAGGGTCTGCACTTACAAGAGCTGGTTGAATATCTACTGATGCTATTCTATTAGCAGCACTATAATCAGGTTTACTAAATAAATCTGTGAATGCAGATATACCTGACATAAATGCAGGTGCAAACCTTAGATATGACAGATTAGACTTATCACCTGTAGTAGCACCCTTCTTAGCAGCTCTAGTGATAGCATCATCTATCTCCTCACTAGTACCTGTAAGAGGTATTGCACTGCCATCTATGCCTAAGTTAATCATCCTCTCTAGCTGCTCATAAGATATAGGAGAAGCTAGTGTACCAAAGTCCATATAGTTGTCATCTGGTCCATCACCATCATACCTCTTACCTAACTTTCCTCCTTTAGCATATCTATTCATTTGTCTGCCCTCATTCTTAATTCTTACCTCTTCCTGACCATTAGCCAAAGCACTCATAAATGCCTGTAATCCTCTTTTACTTATGGGGTCATTGGGTCTTTCCTCACTCTCCCTACTTAGTTCTTTAGCTGCATCAGCAAAGGTCTCACCCTTAATATTATACTTCTCTTTGAGCTTCTTGGGTAACTTCATTCTATCACTGAATACATAGTCATTGAAGATTACCTCTCCCTCCTCTACCAGATTAGGTACTCCTTGTGGGTCAATACCCATCTGTACTCCCTCAAATGGATTAGCCTCATGTGAGCCACCATTATCTATATATGTAAGACCATTAGTAAAGTCTCCGCCTTGAGTATGTAATTCACCACCATCTGCATGTTTCCACTTAGCAGCATTTAATGCAAAGATAGCCATTTTCTTTTGTGCAGGAGTACCATGCTCCTTGTACCATGTTGATGACTTTCCTGTTCTTTCTTTAAGTGCAGTAAACTTGCCTCTATTCTCTGGTTTAATGAATATTCCTCCATCTCCAAATGTATTACCAAAAGGAGACATTACTCCAGTATATCTCATAGTTATTGGACCTCCATCATTAAAAAAGTTACTTTCTATGTTAAGGTCATTCTGTGTATCTACATCAGAGGCTCTATTTTCAAAAGACAATAAAGCTCTCTCATTAGCATCAGAAGCCTGCTGATTTAATCTTCTGGCTCTTCTCTTAGCCTTTTTATTGCCAGTTATCCAACCAGCTATACCACTACCTAAGCCTATAACAGCACCAGCAATAGCTCCTATAGGGCCACCAACAGTAGCTCCTGTCATGGCTCCCTGGGCAGCTCCCCCTATGGTATTCATAGCTCTATTGGCATTACTCCCACCTCTAATATCTTTCCAGCTATAGTTATCTTTTAGCATGGATAGATGAGACCATTCATTAAGTAAGCTGGCATTATCTGATGCCCCTACTACCATATTGTTCTGTGCCTTAATCTGGTCTTGAATACTAGAAGTGTCTGCTATCTGGGCATTGTTCATCCCAGCTTGGACAATAGAAGTTACCCCACTACCTATACTACCAATAGTGCCTCCTAGATTTGAGCTATCAAAGGCATCATTAGCTACAGCACCTGACTTCTGTATCATATTCATAGATTCTCCTTCCCCATCAAACCTATTATAAGGAAGTCCTATCTTATTTTTAACTTTTCTCTTAGCCATAGTATAAACTCTATATTTATTGCAAAGGTAGCTAATCTACTTAATATAAACAAGCTTATAATTAAAAAAGAAAGGTCAGCCTAATTGAATTAGTTAGACTGACCTTATATATTAGACAAAGTAGTGTACTATCATGTCGTGGAATTCCATTCTATCAGTATTCTCCTTGTTCATTGATAGCTTGACATAGGCCCAGGTGTTCCTTATTCTATCCATCTTGTTGGCTTTGATACCATTCCAGTCTTTATTAGCTCTAGGAACATTAGCTCTCCATATTCTGAACTTCTTCTTCAATGGTGATGGCTTAGCTGCCAGACTGGTCAAGCTGGATACTCCCTTCTGATATTCATTCCATACCTCAAGAGTATCAAAAGTATGACCACTTGCAAGTACTTCATTTCCTGAGGTATTCTTAGTCCAACAGTCAGCTCTGAACTCTACAGTATTGAATATCTTATCATAAGGTTCATCAGAATTAGACACAAAGGTTACACTATATGGATAGTAATGACCAAAGAACATATTGTAGTCTCCTGCAAACTGTTCCCATATATTATTATCTTTTATAGCATAGAAATCATTGTTAATATTGAACATTGCAGGTACTTGACCATAACTCATAAATGATGTAAACTGGCCCAGCAACTCTGAATAAACCAATGCTGTATCTTTATTTACAAAGTATACATCATTATTATTCTTATCATAGAAGGTAACAAAGTTATTGAAATCTACGGGATTCCATATATCAAGACTATTATTTTCACCTAGCCATTGTCTGAATCCTAATCTATCAGAAAGAGATTCTATTTTACTATTAAACAGATATATACTATTGGTTATATTATCTATAAAATATAATCCAGAAGGAGTTTCTGTTATAGACCATTTGTTGTTACATCCTATACTATTGCTTATATACCTCTTACCACTTACTTTGAGTCCATTTGATATTTCAATAGGGACACCATCAGAAGTAGGAATCTGTACTCTGGAATTAAACAATATATTACTTAGCCCCTGTTTCTGAAAACAGTATATCTCATTATTAAATGTATTTAATGATACTACTTCTCCCTTATCACCATCTAAATCAAGAGTTGAGGCCATAGTAATATTAGTCCAAGTATCTACTAAAGATGCTGCCTGCTTCTCTTTAGTCCAAGTTATAGTATTAGGAAAACTATTCAAGCTAAACTTATTATAGTCGAGTGCTTTAGCTGTAAAGAAGTTATTGCTCTGATTATATACAGGATTAAATTTATTGAAGTTTGACCTATTCATAGCCAGATTGCTTGTCTGACCTCTGTTTCTATCATACCTACCATCAATGTTTATTCTTGTTTCACAATAGAATGAAGGTATTTCAACTATACTATTCTTGTCTTCAAGAGTATAAGGATAAGTTTTAAGACAGTCATATCTCTGATAATAAGTATCTCCTTCAGTATAATATACATCTATAGATTCTGTAACTGGTATTGGGGTATCTCCATTATATCCTGTAATCAGTGATATTGGTTTTCCTGCTGGTATCCATATATTACTGTCTATAGTAGATTCTGGGCTACCTCCAAATCTGTTTGATACATTGTCTCTATATAATTCTGCTACCCATGAATATCCAAAATATGGTTTCTGCATTTCATAAGTACCATCACCAAATTCAATATATCCCTGTTGTATTCTCTTACAATCTTTATCCCAAGGTACTATTTCAGTACTTGTCAAATCTCCTCCAACATAGTTGAATATATGTTCTGGAGAATAGGCACTACCTATTTTCTTTAATGTAGGGAGGATTATCTGATTGTGCTTACTGCTATCATTTTCATTCACCTTATAATTAAAGGCTATCACTACATGTGGTGAGGACTTGTATTTAATATTTACAGGGTCAACACCATAAGTATATTTTATATTCTTTTCTGCAACTATAAGATACTTATTACTTTGAAGACATCTTAAAGGTACAGGAGGACTTACAAAATAATTATGTAGTTTTATCTTGTTAGCATCAGTAGCATCACTCAAATTATTAAAATCAAGACCCACAATAATAGGATACCCATATTTCTTATTAAGCTTTATATTCTTGACTATGTTTACAAACTCAGCTTCAAATCCTGCTCCTACAGGAGGGGTATATTCATACTCTACAGAATCTCTTGTAGGTACTATTATTCTATCAACATTACCATAATAGTTTATATCATCCAATCCTGAATTTGCTGGTGCTTTTATCTTTATCATTGTCTTTTCATCAGAATCAAACAATGCTGCACCAGAAATACCTTCAGGGGGATACCATATCTTATTATTAGGCAAGTAATCTGTGAAGCCAGCAAATTTAAGATTTGACATCTTTTTCTTATTTAGAACAGCTGACCTTGTATTACCTTGTGTTGCCGATATGTCATTATTCAATGAGCCTTCCCTATGCCAAGGATAAACTAAAAAGGACATATCCTTTATTTTTGCTGTCTCATCATAACTACATACTTCATCATAATAATACATACCAGATATAAGACTCTTAGTACCATTCTGGGATATGTTCTTTACTCCTACATTCTCTTTATATACCCCAGGCATATCAGGACTGTTCTGTGGAGTAGTAGTCTGTATATCTATATCTGAAGCATTTGCAGTATATACAGCTCTTCCTACAATCCTAAACTTTACATCAGATAAATCAAGGTTTGATATAGAAGTATCAAATTCTATATCTGGAGAGTGAAAGGTAACTATAGATTGGTCTATGAAGAAGTACTCTTTGTTCTTACTAATCCACCCAGGTAATACATTATCAGATACATCTGATGTATAAGGATTACTAGGTACATTAGCCAAGCATTGTATTTCTGCATTTCTACTCCAATTATCTGGTATAGGATAATTATGTCTGAACTCTGCCCAAGCTCCCATATTGACTATATCATAATACTTACCCTCTATAGTATGATTATAGTTATACCAAGTAGTATTCCAATCACCTATAAGATTCTTAGCCATAGTATCATCTACACCAAGATTAGGTCTTGTAAACCAAGATGCCTGTGCAAATGGTGAATTACTGCACCTGTCCTCCATATTATATACAGTAGGGCATACAATACCTTGAGCTATTACTTCCCTGTCATTTATAGTAGGAGGGACCATTATACCTCTTACTTTGACAAAGCCTTCTTCAATAGCTATATCAATCAAATCCTTTTCTAAGGTTAACTGGGCTTGTACTACTTCTATAGGAGTTGGGGTAACAGACTCATTCTGTATATCTTTTACAAAGAATGCTTCAGACCATTTACCATCCCTTCTCTGAAACTGTAAACCAAACCTATACCAATCAAGATGCTTGAATCCTCTTATATCAGGATTTGATAAGTGATTATTATAAGAATAATACCCAGTAAGGCTATTATCATATTCAATCTTTCTTTTATTGAATATTATATCTTTACCTTTTAATTTTCTTGCAAATTCCCTTGAGGGAGAGTTCTTCAAAGTTATATTACCTAGAAACAATGTACTGTCTTTACTTGTCATTGTCTTAGGTATTATCTCTTCTCCTCCTATATAAAGTAACTCTGTAGGGTCTATAGTAACTCCTGTAGTGCCTGTATCAGTATATTCTATTGTAGTATTGTTTATAGTTATATCTGCAACATTGGTTACTGTAGGAACAGCATCTATTGAAGTTCTATGTATTGAGTATATTCTTAAAAAGTCAAAAGAATCGTCTACTCCTGTTAACTTTATCTTGAAGCTATTACTTATCTTGTCTTCTGGACTTGCACCTCTGTCTTTATAAGATATATAGTTTATAGGAGTAGTATAGAATATATTACTCTCCTGACCATATAGATTATAATAAGAAAAAGCATATTGTATTATTCCTGCTGCAAAAGTACCTCCAAACCCAAGTCTTTGTACTGAAACCTCTTCCTGTAATTTAAGTTTCTGTATAAAGTCAAAAGAATTGTCATCCCATTTATCTCTTACTTCTTTCTTTGAAGTAATATTTATTACTCTTGCTTGATTCTCCCCATCAATCCAATATACTTTTTGAATATCATTATTTTCAAATACACCCAGACTTTCAATAGGATTAGATACATCAAACTTAAGATTACCTTTATATAGGACAATACATTCAAAGTATTTCCCTTCAGTATCCTCTTTTTTAGTAAGTCTATATATTGTATCTTCCTGTTTGTTTTCTTTAATGTCAGTAGTAAATAGTGTAACATATTCATTAAGTACATTATACCCTATTACAGTACCATTGATACCTGTAACATTTTTATTAGCATCCTTTAAGATAATCTCATCGTTACCTTTCTCATTAGTTATAGACAAGAGAGTATTATGGTCTCTTGCGGTTATTCTTATGTTCTGAGCATCAAAGGCAAACTCAGAGCTGAACTTACTTACTGTAAGGTCTCTTTGTATGCCTTTGATAGTGTGTGTAGAAGACTTTATCATATCATTGCATCTTTATATATTCCCTATCCCCCATATGTCTGAATGACTTGTTGAACTCATTGACTCTAGGTATAAGGGTATTATACATTCTTGTAAATGCCTCCATCTCTGATACACTAGGTATCATAAACTCATTGTTACATTGACCAGCCTTGAAAGCATACTCCTGTTGGGTGTTCTGTAGCACAGCAGGACTAATCTTTCCCATATCAAACAGGATGGTAAACCATTCCTTCTTTATGTATAGCTCCAGAGTCTTTAGGAACACTGGATTATCTGGAAGCAAAGGTAATCCGCCATCATCAGTAGGGATAGCCTTGTAACTAAGCTCTATGTCTCCTGTCTTGAAGGAGGTGAATATTACAGAGCCTTGAGTTTTGAATGACAGCTCACCCTTATCCTCTGAGTGAGTACCATTGAAGTTATCAGTCATAGCTCTCAAACATACACCATTCCTGGCTAATCTTACCTGGTTTATAGCAATCAAATCACAAGGCAAAACACCTCTAAAGTTATCTATACATATAGTAGCTATCTTATCTGCATAGATATTAGGCAATCCCATGCAGGAAATGAAATCTAAGCTATATTGTATAGCTGCTTCTATTGACAAATCCTGTAGTAGCGGATGCCTTAGAAGTCTTGATAAAACTTCTTTTATTGATATATAATTAAACTCACTTACCATACCTATTTCTCCTTCCTATAAGAAGAGCATCTATAATGCCCTGTTTAATGTTATGCTTAAGTTTTAATCTTAAGTCTTTATTGAAGACCAACTCATAGAAAGACCTATTGTTGAAGTTAACATCTTCTTTGTTATAGAGTACCTTATATATCTCCTGTTCATCAAGTCTTAACAGAGTCTTGTCTTTATATGCTTCCTCATCTTCATACCATAGTTTGAGAGTATTGTCCCAGTCTATAGGAAGGTTAGTCTTTACATTACCATTCTCATCTATCCTGATTGACTTCTCATACTTCCTTACTTCTATAGTACCCATTCTATGGGGTAACTTAACCTCATTACCTGTCACTATATCATCAACAAGCAAGTTATTTATTTGCCTAATAATAGCAAAGTACTGTGATTCTGACAGTACATACTTCTTATCATCAGGCTTGTTCTTTCTATAGTATTTATAGCCATCATATACACCAAGACTGTTCCTTATCTTATGTTCTCTAGGCATACTGGCTCTTCTTACTCTTTTCTTAAACTCTATAAGACTTTCCATTACTCAAGTTGTTTAGCAAGGTTTGACTTAGAGTTTCTCCTCACAAAGTCTGCCAGTGTAGCAAAATCATCCTTAGCATTATTCTCATCATCTTCAGGAGTATAAGAAGCACTCCTTAATTCCTTCACTACCATTTGAATTAACTCTGGAATTAAAGGCTCTTCTATAGGAAACTCCTTATCAAGTAAATCACAGGTATCATCACTATTATCACATGACAGCTCAGACATCTTTTCAGCATCCTCAAAAATAGCAGAGAATCTTACCTTTTCTAAATATAGGTATTGAGGATTCCATGACTTGAAGTACAGATAACCATCAGGTGCTATAGAACAGTAGATGATATTCTTCATCCACTTATTATAGCCTACATATCTCATCCTGTCTCTGCTTATATATGTTATCTCACCTTGATAGTAATCTATAGGATATACCCTAGGATTGCCTACCATTAGAGTAACAGGTATTTTATCTTTACTCCTCAAGTATGAGCCTCCTTCACATACTTCACCACTAATAGCTGGAACCTCTATAAGGTCTAAGCATATAGTCTGATAGTTACTCTCTGGTATCTGTCTTCTTATATCTGAATATCTTTGCTTTAATAATAGTGCTCTATATTTGCCTAATAGAAAAGCAATGTGCTCCTCTGTATAAGTGAAATCATCTGATGAGCCTTTTATCTCATCAAGAACCATGTATATAGCTTCTCTCCACTTCATTATATCTGTATATAAATAATTAAACCTATTGCAAAGATACAAATTATATTATATCCCCGCAATAGGTTAAATAGTTTATTATTCATTTACTAACCTAAGTAGTTCATCCTCACTGAATCTTAGTATATCATCCTCAGTTATTCTAGGAGTGACATCATTCAGTGCCTGAACTAATGAGGTATTTACTATAAATTCTGGATAAGGTATAAGACAAGTAGAGCCAAATAGACAGTATAGTATATTAGTTATTGCCTTATAATCTTCCTCACTAATGTATATACTTAAGGAACTTCTTAGTAATTCCTCTATGAACAATAGGACCAGCAGTTTGTTTACTTCTTTATACTCTTTGTACCCGAAGGTTGACAAAGCCTTAAAATAATTGCTGACCCCAGTATAAGCCATATTATCAAGTCCATCCATGACATCTGCATCCAGTATTTATATTTTTACTTTTAACTCCCCTAAAGAACTTATCCCAATACTTGATAGCTTGTGCATAGTGACCTGTCCTTATGCTTAACTCAAGTGCCTTGAATCTGAGTAAGGCATCTATGAAGTTCTTTGGTATCTCACATTCATTATTTACCTCCTTTATATATCCAATCATAGACTGATATATAGGATATAAGTTACATACTACTCCAAGAGTAGTAGTATTATCCATACCACAAGGAGTATCAGGAGAAGGAGTACCCTTAACTATAACATATACAAAGAACAAAGTATCATTTATGACTACTCCCAAATCCTTACTATCCAGCTCAAGTCTTATTCTCTTAGGCTTAACATTATTGTCTATAGTCACCAGGGACTCTACAGATGGAGTATCTACCTCATACTTATATATAGGCTTTGTACTTACACCATTCTCTATATAAGTATCTTGGGAATCTATAGCTACAGCATCAATATAGACATCCTTATAATAATCTAAATTCTTAACAGAAGCATCTATTACAAGTTTACTACCCTCAAGAGAAACCCTTAGTTCATTAAAATCTACCATACTTAAAACATTAAAGGGTTAATAAAAAAAGGGAGTATTGAATATACTCCCTATACTTAAGTTCCCTTTAAGCCCAAGCAGCTATTTGCTTGTCTGTAGGCAACTTTGCATTTACAGCAGTGATAAGAGCCTTCATTGCAGTATGACTGCCATCATCAACACAAACTAGTGTAATATCCTTCTCAGACTTCTGTACACTCTCATTACTGTCAGTGAAAGCATAATGAATGTCAAGAGTATCATACTTAGCTGTTGGGTCTACTAGATAAGTAGTCTTGATAATATTAGGATAGCCCATCATTCTATAGTGGTCTCCTCTAGCACCCATACAGAAGTACTCAAGGTCAGCAATATTATGACCATTATCTACATAATGTGCAGGAGTAGCCTTTTCTACCTTACCCCAGATGTAATCATCTCCATTGTAAGTAATCTCCATAGGCTGCACATCAAACTTAATGTACTCTTGGGGCATAGTACCAAGTTCCCAACTCTGGATAGCCTCCTCAAGGATAACCCCAGTGTATGTGCCTGTCAAGTCAGCAGCCTTAGTAGCCTTCTTGACCTCTGTCTCTGAGCTTTCATCCTTTAGATATACAGTAAGTAGAGGTGTAGTATCTCTGGATACATTGGCTACTATAGACAATGCCATAGCCTTGTAGAAATCAGATGCTGACATATTGGCACCTGCCTTCACATAGCCATACTTCTGGTTTGTGTCTTCCTCACCAAGACCTATATACTGACTGAATACTATTCTTGTGATATACTCCTCTCCAGCCACAGGAGCATCTGATACACCACCATCAAGAGTAAGAAGTATTCTCTTCAAAGGATGTCTCAGTGCATCAGACTTAGTAGCACTGACACTTATAATCTTACTGGTGTCAATGATGTCACTTCTAACTATACCTCCAGGTGACATGTATTGAAAATACAAATGAGTCTTTGCTGTATCTCCCTTGGGTAGGATAGAGCCTGCTGCATCTGTAGCAAGAAGATTAGCTCCAGTCTTCAAGGTCTTTGCTACATACAGATGTCTTACTTGATTGATACTAAAATTAGCCATTTCTTAAATAGTTTAATTAAACTTATTGTTTTATATTCTGCATTCTACTTGTAAGAGCGTTCTGCACAGCTCTTACTAAAATCATATCTTGTAATGCTGAGTGCATCTTGCATGGATTCTCATTATACTTACCATTTATATTCAATCCATCTGGCAAGTCTACAAGTATTATAGGCTCTGGTTCTGATAAGTATCTAACCAGATAATCCTTAATATTGTACTTTGATACCAATTCTACAATACCTTCTGATATATCCAGCCTCAGCACTCTTCTTTCATTAGAGCTTCTAAAGGGATTATCCTTCACTCTGTGATATTCATCCTGGGTTACTGGGACTACCTGTATATTTTCCCCAGACTTACAACCCAAGGAGGAATCATCAAGATTAACTGACTCATAAGTTATAAACCACAAGTCTGAGGGTAACTTGAAAAACACAGAGTTACTGGATAATCCTGTATGGTTCTCTTTTTCTGGTGTCTTATAGGTTTTGACTAATGCCTCCAAGTATCTCCTGGCTTCTTCTGTTTTTTCAAAAGACAGCCCTGTATTGCTTCTTCCATTATATACTTCCAAGATGATGTCTTTTTGAGCATTTGTCAAGAATATAGATTTCTCATACTCATCAAATTCTAATAGCCCAGTTGGAACATTCTTATATATGGAAGAGTAAGAAGATACAAGAGTGTCAAATTTTTCTGAAAGTTCTCTTGTACTCATCCTTTATTATTTGAAGGGATTATACCTATGTTTGTAGCACTGGCATTACCTATAGCAAGAGTAGTATTCAAGTCTCCAGAATATGCTGATTTAGCCAATTCCACTGCTCTCTGTAGTATTTCACTATGCAATTCCTCAGCTAACTCACACTCTGTTATTTTGTCTATACCATCTATAGTTACTCCCATATCACTAATATCATCAAGTATTATAGGCTTTGGTTTCTTCACATACCTCATTTGATATTGTAAATTACTGCCAAATTTACCTATTACTTCTGCCAATGGAAGATTAATTACTTTACCTACCAATGGATATTTTAACTCTGATACAAGTACTTTTTTAGGCGCTTCACAGTTAATAAGACCATCAGTATGTGTATAAGCTTTTTCTATATCTCCATCAGGCTGCTCTATAGGAAAGACAGTACCAGATGTCTTGAAGTAGGTATCAAATGCTTTTTTGAGTATGTCAACATAAGTTTCCAAGTCAACTTTTTCAGCACTGGCATTTGTCTTTACAGTAAATGTGACATCATAGTAAGTACCTGAATCACCCCACCCACTATCCATAATAACTGTTACATAACCCTTCAAATCTGGATAGGGTATTGTAAGCATTCTATTATTATAAATAGTACTGTCTTCTGTTATAGGAGTACTTATATTTGCTTCTAACTTAAAATTAATATGTAATTCCCTCTTTTGGTCAGCCCAACTACTAACTAACTTAAAATCAGTAGCACTTCCATCTATATACTCTTGAATGTAATTGCAATTCTTCTTATCAGTTATTAGTCTCCATGCTACTCTCCTAGGAGGATATGGATAAGGCTTAGTCATCATCCTCTGGTATTCAACATAGGTAATAGGCTGTACAGAGTAGAACTGATTGCTATCACTCAAGAGTTCATTCACACTCAGAAAATAGTCAGATGGAAATAAATACACCTTACTTCTTTTATCAATTTTCTCTTCAAGAGAGACTCTCTCCTTTATAGAGTTAATATCAAAAAGTTTAGCTACTCTTATCAGAACTGAGAAATCATATTGCCTCTTCTCATCACTATCAAACCCTGCTCTGGATTTGTTTGAAGTAGGATTAAAGTAAGCCTTTACTATCTCACTCTGTGCTTTAGTAAGCAGTACAGACTTCTCATACTCATTTATACCAGGAGCAGCATTTGATGCAAGATTATTATAGAGTACATCAAACTCATTTGAAAACTCTTGAGTAGTCATATTATCACTCTTTTAATTTGGCCTCTATGGCAAATTTCAACTCTTGGTGCTTAGGCATATTCAGATACTTTGCTGCAATGTTAATAGTAGGCTCTTCATTATCCTCACATAGAGGAGTACCATCAGCCTTTAAGTATAACATGCCACCTCTGTTACTGATTAGACCACCTTCAATAGCCTTCTTGATAAGAACCTTAGTACTTAACAGAGGGTCAGTTGCTACTCTTACAAAGAGCCTAGCATCAGCTTGAATGAGCTTACCAACCTTCTCTTGCAGGAACTCAATCTTTGAGTTCTTTGAAGTAGGTCTACCATCAATAGTTTCAATGATAATTCTAAGTATGTCTGTATTCTCCTGTATCTTACCAAACTCCATATAAGCCTGCATAGTTGCATTCATCTTCTTCTTGGAAGCCTGTGACTCCTCATTCTCATGGATAAGTACAAACTGATATGTAGCTTTAGGATGGTCTTCAAGGTCTTGAAGGGATGGTGCTATCAGGTCTTTGTTTGCTAAAAGCACCTTATATTTAATATAATCATCTGGGTCAGCCAGATTGAGAAAGTTATCCTGCTTAGTCAGTCTTACCTGATAATTATCCCAGAAATTATCTACCTTATTATATATTGACAGTGCATTATATTCAAGTCCCATTACTTCCTCAAGGCAAGCCTTCTCAGCATTGGTAAGTACATTTACATACATACCAGATGTAAGTCTAGGAACAGTAAGCCATCTTACTGCACCCTCTGCCATACCTCCATATAGAATATGCTTAGGGTCTCTTACTATACCTGTCTCTTTAGGTACATGCTTTACAATGATTCTCTCATTTCTCAAGCAGTTGACTATAGGCTCATCTACAGCAACAGATTGCTTAGCCTGTCTTCTCCTTGGTTGTTTAACTGGCGCCTCAACTACCTCCTGCATTGGAGTCTCATCCATTATAGTATCAACATCCAGTATTACTTCTCCTTCTTTACCCATTTTTGTTCTTCTCCTTAATAGTTAGTTTATAGAAATAAGGGGGACAAGGGATTACCTCATCCCCCTAATACCTTATCCTTGCAGTATTGCAGGAATCAATGACAATGTTCTAGTTGGGTCAAGCACACAGACACCAAGTGTTGCCATCTTGTGTATAGTAGCACTATCCTCATCATAAGACATATGTGGGTTACCCATCTGTCCTGTGAATGGATTTCTTAGACCCCATTGATAACTTCTCAGCTCATTATCACCCTTAATCTTACACTTGAAGATATTGGGTTGGTCCATAGAACCAATGTACCAGATGTCAAATCTGTATGACATTGCCACACCACCCATTGGGTGAAGAACCTTGTTTCTTACTGGGTCATCATAGAATGGGTCTACATCAAGTCTTACCCTTACTCCATTAGGAGCCTTATACTCTACAAATTGGAAACCAGCAGACAGAGCATTGCTGTGGAGCTTAGATTGAGTCTTCTCAACTACCTTAGTTGAGTTGTTATCCATAACAAATGTAGTCCAACCACTAACTGTTTGAAGAACTGCCTTGTGGAATAGAATAGCACCTCTCTCACCTGTCTTGATGACAAACAGTCTGTCATCCATACCAAGCTTAGCTGCACTCAGCTCATATAGAGCATCCTCAAGAAGCTTCAATGAGAAGTTGTTGTAATACATTACATTAGCTACCTCAGTCTGCTCAAAGATACCAGCACCTGTCTTGATAACATTACCAGACTTACCGAAGTTCATGTACTCACCATTGGCATTTCTGTTAGAAGTACCAAAAGCCATTACATTGTTCTTGTACTCAGAGAATTGACACTCAAGCTCCCAGTCTACATAGTGCATCCACATGTTAGCTGTGTCCTTAACCTGCTTACCATCTACATTCCTTACCATAGGAATACCAAAGGCAAGCTTCTTACCCAGCTTATTACCCCATACCTTGTGGTGGATTCTAATAGTAGACCACTCATTTCTCATAGATACAGGAGTACTGAATCTGATGTCACCAACCTTTCTTGAACCCTCTCTTTCTACAGGAGCATACTCAATAGAGAATCTCTCTCCAGCCAGCAGTCTCTCAGCAGGAATACCCTGAGTAAGACCACCCATAGTCTCACACTTGTAGACTGCGTTTGTACCCTCCATTCTAGCATCACCAAGGATTCTAATAGGATATACTTGGTTCAGATTACCTACGATAACCTCGCCATCAGCAAACCAATCCTCTGGGAATACCAGATAGAAAGGTGATGTACCAATACCTACATTACCACTCTCCTCAGTAACTACTGTACCATTCTCATCTCTTGCCTCAACAAGAGGTATATTCCTTCTTGATGAGCCAATAACATCCCAGTAGTACTCATCATCAGTCTCAAACTCCCTTACAGGGAACTGATTAAGGAATGTGTCCAGAGTCTTACCTCTATAGAAAGCCAGCAACTGAACCATAAGGTTAGTTGCCTTCTGAGGTTGCAACTGGAAGATTGAGCCAAGGTGGTTGTCACTTGTCAGACCCTTCCAATGCTGGAAGCCTAACATTTGAAATTTACCTAATTTACCAGCCATTTTGTTAAAACTTAATTTATTAGTTAATCATTTATATCATACATCAAGTGACCAGCCTTGTCCTACATAAGACTCTGGGTCCTCTTGAACACCACCTACAAATTGTGGATTACCTTTAGGTCTATTGGTATTCCTTAGTGTATGTTCCAACTCTCTGAGACTGTTCTTGATTTCTTTCTTTACTTTGCCTTTGACAAGCATATCAAGGTTCTTGAACCCATCAGTAAGAGTAAAGATAACTCCCAGCTTCTTTCTGAACTCAACTGGGTTCTCTGTCTCATACTTCTGGATAGCTGTCAGATACTCACCATCCTCAGTCTTATAGACTGGTTTGGCAATGTTATCATAAGCTTTTTGCCTTGTTGCCTTATCCATAGTGATACCCTCAAATATTTCCTTATCTTCAAGCATCTGCTTCTTGAGGTCTTGAGCTTCTTTCTTAACTCTCCTCTTCTCATTCTCAGCCTCTTCCTGACCTTCTTTAATAAGGCCATCATATTGCTTCTTGAAGTAGGACTTGTTACTCTCTAGGGCATCCTTAGCATCCTCTATGTCTGAGCCACTATCAAATGATTTCTTCACTTCTCTAGTTGCTCTCTCCTTTGAGAAGCCTCTGTTGATAAGGTCTTGGTATATCAGCTGCTTTCTAAGATTCTCACCTTTATCTGACTCATCCTTGATGGCATCCTCAGTAATCTTCTCAAGATTACCTAAGACAGCTTCATACTGTCTTATCTCATCAGGTTCTAGTTCAGCATTAAGTGCAGCACTAATCCTCTTTTGTGTCTCATCAAGTCTGGCATTAACCTGCTTGTCTATGGCTTCTGCCAAATCCTCTGGAGACTTAATACCTTTAACAAACTCTTCATCAAGGTCAGGGAGGACACCATCTTCTACTAAGGCACTGGCAATGGAATAGTAGAAGTTAGAACTGGGAGAAGAACCATTATCCTTATTAGAGTCAGGTGTTCCTCCTTCCTTGTCTTTCTTATCTTCTTTATCCTCACTACCTACGCTCTCTGGTCCAAATAAATCATCAGGATTTACTTCATCCTCAGTAGTTGGTTTATCTCTGTCTTTTCCAGCCTCCTCTTCACCTGGCTTATCTTCTCCAGCAGCAGGAGGTGTCTCTTGTGTTTCATCACTACCTTCAAAGAGGTCAAGTGTATCAATCTCTTCTCCAGATAGTATAAAGCTATCATTCAAACTTTCCATATTTCTTCTCCTATTGGTTATTAAACTATGCAAAGTTATTAACTATTCCACAAGTAGGCAAGTACCTAATATAGATAGTTGGTAAACTATAAATGAAATCCTTATTTACTGATACAAAAAGAGAGGTGTAATATTACTACTACACCCCTCAAGCTTATTATGCTCCCCTAAAGTACTTATATACCTTATTGTCACCACTCTTGTAGTCATCATCCTTAAACCAGAAGTTGATTGCAGACTCAACTACTTTAGTGTCAATGTTATCACCAAACCATACTTTAAGTAGCTTACAGTAGTCATGGTACTGTGCATTGAGTGCTACATAAACATCAGCACAAGTTGCACTTTGTGGTATGATACCCCTGTATCTCTCAGCTACTTCCTTAGCTTTAGACATATCATACTTCTCACCTATAAACTTTCTACCACCACTAGTATGGTACATCTGTGATACCAAGTACTTAGCAGTGCTCTCACTGAAGTGGTTACCCATATCACCATCTCCCTCAAGCATCATTCTGAACAGCCTATCCTTATCACTGGAGTCAAGCTCATCCATCATATCTACAAGTTGTGTATCACCATGTCTGTTAATATAGAAGTCATCATACATTTTGTCCTCAATGGGGTCACCCATAGAGTCTCTTCTCATACCTCTTCCTCTGACATACTTCTCAGGGCCAGAGACCTCTTTCATCTTCCTCATAAACTCTGAGTCAGTCATGCCGCTTCTCTTACTTCTAAGATATGCTCTCATCAAATACTCATTCATATCCTTACTGTTTTGAAGTTAATATTTCCCTTAATTCAACAAGGTCTCCCTCACTAAGAACTATACTCTTATCTGTAAATGGTATTCCCATCTCTATTCTGCCCCCTCCAATGAGTATATCACCCAGAGCAGGCACATTGATATGGAATGGCTGGGTATTCATTAGAGATGTTGTCATCTCACTTATGATGTTTTCAGCATCTATGTTACCACTCTCATCAGCTATTAGGTCCAGAACATTGGTAATACCTGACAGTTTCTTCTTTACTGCTCTGGAGACTATTGGTCTAAAGAAACTTATCACAGGATTGGTCTTAGCCATATTGCTCAGTTGTACCTCAACAAAGTACTGGAGCTTCTCTATCAACTGTATCTTGTCCATCATAAGCTAGCTTTTATAAAATCCTCATATGTTACATCTGGGTGTTGCTTACTATATTCTCTGAACCTATTAAACAACTCCATTTCCCTGTTAGTCTCACTGATAATCTTATTCTTTAGCTTCTTGACTATCCTCAACTGCCTTGACAGTAACTCCTTGCCCTTCTCAGTACTTTCAATCCTACCTTTAACTAGGTTAAGAATTTCAGACTGAACTATATTCTGTAAGTCAGTATAAACCTCAGCATACTCAGGGTCTTGAAGGAGTCTTGCTTTTTGCTCCTCTGTCATAGGTATAATCTCGGCATCAATCTCGTCCCATATTAACTTTTGGGACTGTTGCTGACCTTGCATCTGCCTAAGCTTGTTTCTATAGGCTTCCATCTTCCTTATCTGGGCATCCAGGTCATCAAGACCATTACCCATCATAGGGTCACTTCCTAGAAATACTTGATTGATTGGGTATGACATAATAAACTCATTTAACAGTTAGAGTATATAAGGGGATAGTTACCTATCCCCATTATTCTTAGTTACCATATTGGCAAGAGCCACAGCAACCACAGAGAGGATTGCTTAGAGTTCTTTGAGTTACAGCAGTACCAGTAGTTACATCAGCTATTGATACAGGATAGAAATTACCATTCACATAATTGACTATCTTGTTGTCAGCGCAGCATCTTCTCTCAGCCTCAAGAGCTATACCAGCTTGGGCATTGGCAGCTACACCATTGATTCTCATATCAAGAACCTTTGCTCTCCAAGGCTCTACAGCATCAGCTACAGCTTGCTTAGTCTCTAAAGCACCAATCCTTGCAGAAAGTGCATCAAAGTTATCTCTTTGGCTCTTATATAAACCAAAAGTACTATCAGTAAGCTTAGTATTAAGCACATCAAAACCATCTCTTGTAGACTTGTATAGACCAAAGTCTGCATCTACCTGAGCCTTATATAGGTTAAAATCAGCATCAACTTGTGACTTCCATATCTGGAACTTCTCATTTACATCAACCTCTCTGGCTTCTTTAGCCTGGGTCATTGTATTTAACTTAAGCTTCCACATCTCATCAGTAAGAGCTAAAGTATCCTCACATTCTTTATTCCATGCTTGAAAAGCAGTAGGACTTGAGATACCATTACCACTAGTAAGACTTGTAGTATTGATATTGACATTCTCAGGAGCCAAAGAACCTCCACCAAATAATCCTATACCTCTGCCACTTCTACTAAGAGCAAGCAAACCAAGTGCTGTACCAGCAATTCCTAAACCAAGCCCAGTACCTGCAACACCTTTAGATGCATAAGGAGCATTGTCATATCTATTATAACCACAATTATACTTGTCGTGATAATAATTTACAGGAACCTCCTTTATAGTCTCTTTTTCAATAACTTCCATAGTTCTTGTTTTTTAAGTTAATTATATAATGTATTGTAAGCTTACATATTGCAAAGGTACTTAATAAATGAATAAAAACACAACAATGCTAACACAACAATGTACAAGTACTATAAAGTGTTTAATACCAAGCTATTAAAACGAAAAAGAGTTAGCACTTCAATGCTAACTCTTTATTGATGGTTTAATTGTTATATATAATCAAGGGGTATTTGCTTTCTTGATATAATCATCCAAATCCTTTTTACTCCAACTAAGCTCCTTAAATCCTGCTACTTTTTCTCCTCTAGGTATAATACCTTCTCTAACATAATTATCAAAGGTAGCTCTGCTTACATTGAGCTTCTGACATGCTTGATATTTACTTAATCTTTGTGTTTTGTCTGTATATGATTTTATTATTTTGACTATTTCAATAGCTTCATCTTCTTTTATATTACTGTTGCCAGCATCTATATCATCAATGATTTTCTTCAATAAGTCTCTTATAATCTTCAGCATGTTTATTTACAAGAATTAAAAGTATAATAAAACCAAAATATAAAGCACTCACTCTGATTTGTTCCAAATGATTACCAAACCTTATATATCTCTGAATATAACTACACCATAATATACCAATAGTATAGAGACTTGAAACTATATGTATTAAACAGAACTTAAATACTTTAGACCATACTAATATCATAGTACTTGCCATTGTAAGTACAGCCAGTTCGGCAAAGCAATAATGAAATCCACACTCAAGAAAAACTACATGTAGAAACATCAGAAATGCACATATTACAGGTATGTATTTAAGTAATAAAATACACATCTTTTCAGCTCTACTTCTTTTCATAATATATTATTTTATAGAATTATATAATTCAGTTAACTTAGCTATTTCTGGTGAATCTTTTGTATATGTAGTATAAGACAAGGCAGGTTTTCCTGTAGGAGTTTCCCAATTATTTAATATAGCATTTTTACCAGAATAAGGGACTAATAGTAAAGTACCAGTACCCATACTACCTGATAATACTTTATATAGCCCATTAAAAGAATTTACTATATATCTATGATATTTATACTCTGTTTTTTTTTATTATCCCCAGATGATATAAAAATAAACTTATATAATGAATTACCGTCTCCATACCTAAAAACTACGCTATCATTGAATGCATCAAGTTTGGCTAATCTTATATAGGTAGTATCTTCTGTTCCTAAACTTTCTATAAGTGATTTACGATTACATACAAAAGATAGACCAGATGTTGATAAATCTACACTCATATTTTTTATAGAATCATTACACTCTGAAAGAGATAGTGGGTAAAAAGAGCAAGTTACATCTAAAACATCGTAGTAAGGAGTTATTACTTTAAGGAGATTAAAACCAGGAGCTAACATAAAATACCATTCTCTATCTTGTCTATCAGGTACTACTCCAATCGCGTTAGTATTAGTGAAGACACCATTTTTATTCTTATAAAGTTCTATATTTACAGCATTAATAAGATACTTATATGTTTGTTTTCCTGGAATATAATTATTTAGTATCATCTTTACTTTACAAGGAAAAGGATTAAAAATTGGATATAGAATAGTAGAATCCCCCGCATTTTTGGCTTTCCTTATATTAACATTATATCCATTAATATCATATTTGATAACTTCTACACCTAACACATCATCTCCCAACCAAGTTGTTGTATCTGCTTCTCTTGATATGGAACTAACCCTCTTTTTCTGAATATTAGTAAGTTTACTATATTCCCCTGTATAAGTAAGTTCTCTCTGAAATTTGCCCATAATTTTAAGTTTTATATATTAAACAATAATTATCAAGTGATTAAGGTCTCCTTCTACTACTCTAAAGTTAAGTACCCTTTTCATTCTGTGCTTTTAATAAATTCTGTGATTTCAATAAATCAATATTAGTCTGTCTTAGTCTACAAGTAAGGTCTTTACAGGTCAATAACATAAGTTCAGATACCTGTTTTCTCAATTCCTTTATCTCACTTTCCAATTCATCATTTCTTTTCAGCAGACTATCAAGCCTGCCTTTATTGTCATCAGAAAGCTGCTTGTAGAATTCTAAAGACTCCTTCATATTATGTATGACATTCTCATCTACTTCACTATTATATTTCTTTCTAGTGAATAAATAAGACAGCCAGCCACTAGTTATGGAAGTGACTAATCCTATCACTCCTGTAATTATAACCCCTAAGTCAATCATTTGTAAAACTCAATAAATCTGTTATTACTCTCTTTTATATAAGGGTTCCTCTCCACCACATTAACTTCCATTACCCAATGTTTCCTTTGAAACCATCTACTTATAAAGAACTTCTTAGGAGGATTTATTGTTTCTTTCTTTCTACTTACAACTATATATTTCTCACTAATGAATGAAGGCTCTGTAATAATTCTGTTTGGATATTCCAAATCAAGCTTCATAGAATACCATTTATCTTCTATAACAGTATCTATTTTTATGTTCTCTATAAATATAGTATCATTAAAGATTATAGTATCCCTCTTTTCTATTACAGAATTTATATAACTTAGTGATTTCAGCTTATTATCCTTTATATTCAATTCCTTCCTGACCTTATTCATTTCATTAAGAATAGAATCATTGAAATAATTAAGCTGGTTTATTGTAAGCTTTAAGACTCTATTTGATGTATTCAAAGAGTCCCTCATACCAAGAAGTATCTTTTGATTATTAGCTGTTATAGATATTTCTTCATTAAGTTTTATGCATTTCTTGCTTAATCCTATAGAACATATAATACCTAATAAAGCAATAATTCCTAATATCTGTGTACTCAGTTTCATTATCCTTGCAAAGATATATAAAATAAATCACTCATGCAATAGCATAAGTTGTTTAATTATGATGTGCTTATAAGAAATCTACAAATGTAAATTCCTCATCATTGAACTTATGTGGCCTCTTGTAGAGTCTGTCCCACAGCCAGGGGATAGGAAGATAGGTATGCCAGCTTCTACCATCAAGAGGAACAAAACCTTGAATACCTCCACTATATTCTTTATCTGCATATTGTATCTTGATATAATCTACTTTAGTACTTACTTTAGTAGCATATTTTGTACATATACTACCATATATAATATTATCAAAATGCAATCTCCAAGAAGTTACTTTGGCACTGAATTTTTCTACATCCTTACATACTCCTTCATATGTTATACATACTTCACACCTATCCTTAAATTCATTTATTTGATTAAGTATTGATGCAGCACTTCTTTTTGATTTCCATAATCCATGAGCACAGACATATAGATGTCTTCTTTTATCCCATCTCACTCTAATATCAAAAGACCTGCAACCAGCATCATACTGCTGTTTTATAGTCTTACTTTGTGTCTTAGCAAAAGGTAATACCAACAAAGAAATCAAGCCGTGAGAGGCTTCTCCTGTGGCACTATCATGTGTTGCAATTTTTAACTTACTCATATAAGAAGAACATAACAAAGATAACCAATAGTATTAACTATTGCAGGCACAAGCCCACCTAAAGTTGTAGCAATAACATCATCCCAATCAACAACTTCATCAATATTCTCTTTAACTACTCCACTAATGAATGCAACAACAGCACCTACGGCAGACATAATAACAAACATCAATATAGCTCCACCAGCAGTCATTGCGAAAATATTAGTAACTGCAAATGAAATAGCAGCACCTATATTAAAATGAATAAGTAGGTCACTTCTTTTCATAAGTCTATTAAAGAAAGCTCTAATCTTTTTCATAGTTTAATCTATTATTTAATTACCAACTGTTTTCTCAATATCACCCATAAACAAAGTCCAGCCTTTAGCTTTAGCAGCAGTTACTTGTGCATCAGTTATAATATCTTTACTTAATACAGTAATTGTCACTGGAGTTACAACAGTGCCACTATCAGCAACAAGACTATACAACTTAATTGCCCAAGTAGGAGTAAGATTATTCAATGTGTAAGTACCATTCTGTGTTATCTTTGTAGCAATAGTTGCATATGTACCACTACCAATACCAACAACAATGTTTTCAGTAATACCTTCAACTTTTATTTTCAATTCTTCTACACTCTTTGTAGTAGTATAGAAATTAGAAGAAGTAGCTGTCTTATTGATTAATGTGGTAAGAGTAATCTTTGTAGCAGTAGCAGAATCTCCAGATTGCCCCTTAGTCAAATCCTTTGTAAAATCTATAGGATATTCCCAACCATAAGGATAATGCAATTCAGCAGTTCTAACTTCACTAATGGCATGTTCATCATCACTACTTGTAATAGTTAAGTCAGAAAGATTATCAATAAGGTAGTTAATACTATCTGCATCCAAAGCGGAAAGATTACCTTGAACTACACCATTGATTGCCTTTTCATCGAACCTCCAAGAACCGTGATTAAGATTCTTTAATCTCAAATCAGTAAGAGCAGTACATCCTCCAAAGATAAGATAAGCACTAGCAGGCTTTACATATCTGAAATCAAGTATTGGGCCAATCTTAGTAAGAGCTTTACATTGATTGAATACTTGAGGAGCATAGTCAGTAAAGGTCAATACATTTGTTTTGGCATCTCTTGTAGCACCATACTGAGGAAGCTCTGGAAGTCTATAACAATACTCAAAAGCAAAACCAGCATTTGAACATGGTGCTTTGAATGTAACAACAGTGACATTTCCACTTGCATCAGTACTATTAAAACTCCAATTACCATCACTCCAATTTATCTTAGGAAGTTTAAGAAGATTACCACAGAACTCAAAAGCACCACTAAGGTCTTGTGACCTTGCTGCAATCTCAAATTCAACTTCTCTAAGATTACCAGCTCTACAAAATAGCTCATGTAGAGAAGTAACAGTACCTGTATTTATAATAACTTTCTCAATATTACTATCAGCAAATTCAGCGACTCCACTTATATTTGCTTCATCAATATTAAGAGTAACTGTGCCATCAATATCTGAAGCATAGAATAAACCTTTGGTTCTATTAGAGATATTAGTAAATGTTTGACTGATAGTATGAGCAGCAAACCATTCCTTTACTTTAGCAGCAACTTCTTTATTGTTAAGAATACCATTAAATCTTTGAAATGTAACTTTTCCATCAGCAGCTTTACTATAGAAATCACTATCTTTATATACATCAAGAGTAGGAAGTTTCTTAGTTCCATCAAGACCTACAAATGATTTAGCAATCAGTTTGCCTTCTTTGCCAATAGTTTCAGTAGTAATAAGATTATAAGCTTCCCAAGCATTCTCCTTAGTCTTATTCTCATGGTAAAGAACATCATTTCCATGATATACAGTCCAACATCTTACAGTAGAAGGGTCAACAGGCTTGTCAACTTCTGCTGTGTGAATAGTAAGACCATGTACATTAGCATATACATTGGTAAGAAGCTTTCTTATACCCTCAAGAGTTTTTTGAGCAGCAGGTGGCTCTATATAACAAGCTATATGATTGTTACCTACTTTATTGATAGTAATAGTCCTTTTATCACTACTAACAGTATATTCACTCTCACTACTTGCAGTAAAAGTACAATTATCAAACCTATCATCCAAGAATGTAATAGTAACAGGATTATCTCCTAAATCAATAGCTTGTTCTGTATTACTAAAGAAAGCTACAGCAATTCTCCAAGAACCATCAGGCCAACCATTACTAGGAAAATTAGTATTCATTCCTTTAGTTATGTTCTTATTGTAACCATCTTGAACATAACCCCAATAATGTGCCCCATTATTAACATCTTTAAGAGCACCACTAGGAACACCTAAATCCCAAGGCCACCAATACATGTATGTACTACAAGGAGCAAGCCAAAGACCATGAACATAATATCCTCCAGCATCATTGGCATACTTATAATAACTCCATAAAGCATCTCCATGCTTCCCCGTAGTTGGGGAAGCAAAGAGAAGCTTGTTAACAGAATTATCACCAATATGTATTTTATTCACATTATCCATTGATATAGTATATTGTGTTAGCATCTTTAGTTGTCAAAGCATCATAGGCAGCCTGTGTAATAAACACAGTCTTAGGCATTGCATTGACTTTGTTTCTTAATGCAACAAAATCAGTCTGAGTAGATTCAAGAGAAGTTCTTATATCAGTAATGCTACTATTGATAGTAGTAATCTCAGCTTTAGTACCATATTTGCTACTTAAATCAGGAAGGTCACCAACAACAATAGCTCTAAGTTTAGCAACACCACGAGAACCTCTAGGAGTTGCAAAAAATAAGTTCCCATTACCATAATTCCTATCTTCGACTAATATAGCTTTTTCAGGAATAGTATCTACTTTTTCAATATCAGTATTATATGTAAAGTTTGTAGTACCCCCTGTACTTATCACCTTAACTGCTATAGAGTCATTACCAACCAAATTATAATAAAGCTCAAGATTATCATTAACCTCGTCAAAAAAATAATACAAATTTCCTTTAATATCCCAAGCAGCAGTATTAGTAGCTGACTTTATTATATCAAATCTATATGGTGTATTGTCAGTATTAACATCAATAATAATATCAGTATTAAAATATCTACTTGCTATAGCACACTTTAGATATACAGTATTATATTGTATATTAGGTATCTTTATAGAAAGTATTTTAATATTTACAGCTTTGTTGCTAAAATAAATATATTTTGGAGCTGCAATATCAACTTTCTTAGCTAAATCTGTAGCAACACTATCTTTAGTGGCATAAGCAGATAAATCAACATCAGCCTTGAATACTCTCCATTTACCAGTAGCAGTATCAACACTATTAGAAGACTTGAACTGATATGTGTTTCCATCCTCTACACAATAAGATAAATGTCCATCATCAATACTTGTCTCTGGAAAAGCCTTCATAGCAGCTTTTGTAGCAAACCTATCTCTTTCAAAGTTTGGCTGTTCTCCTTGAAAGGTAAAATTTGAACCTATTGTTATAGCCATAGCTTATATAAGTTAAGATATTGTTTGTTTCATATCAGCAATAGTTGTAGCATTTGTCAGAAGATATACATAATACAGTTCTCCATTTACATTAAGTTCACTTCTAGTGTAAGATGTAAGATAGTCAAATCCATTAGCATCCTTAATGGCTGTAGCAGTACCGAAAGCTTTAGGATATGCAATACATGCCTTTTGATTATTAAGGTTGAATGTTCTTGTTCCACCTTTTCCACTTCTTAATGTCTCTGTGAGAGCCTTTATGCTAGCCTCTGTAACAGTAAAGTTTGCTGCAACTGCACCATCATAAGATGGATTAACAAAAGTAATAGTAGCAGAACCTTGTGCGGTTCTATCATCTTTTCTAACTCTAACATTATATGTTGTAGTCGCTGTTGCTGTGTCTGAATAAACATATGGTGTTGCACCATGATATTCAGCACCATTAATCATAATCTCATCAACATTTGTATTATCATCTCCTATCTTTGGAGTAATTGTAACTTTGACAGCCTGAGATGTTCCTTTCTTAGCCAGTGTCTTATCAAGACTAACTTTAACAGTGAATGGGAATGCCTTATCCATCAACTTCTTCACATCAGCACTTATTGCATCAGTTGTAGTTGTAGTGGCATAATTAGATAAATCTACAGTACCACTAAGATTATCCCAAGCAGTACCATTCCAAGCCACATTATCTCCTGCCTTAATATCATGCTCAGCATCAGCATTAGTTATGTTCCAAACATCACCTGTAATAACACCTGTAGTAGGAAGTTCAGAATAATTAGTCTTAGTTCCCTTGAACTTGTATATGTTACTTATATCACTCTTCTTGGCATAAGTAGCATTAGCATCATCTTGTCTTAGATAAGTACTAGCAGCAACGGTATCATCAAGTTTAAGGTTTATTTCTTCAACAAGTTGATTAACTTCATTATTAAGAGAATCCTTAGTAGCAAGGTCATTTAACTGAGTTTTATCTGCTTTAAGTTGAAGAGCATCTTTAACTGCTTCACAAGAAGGAGCATTACCAGGAATAGTAGGATTGGCTATGTTTGATTCAAACTTTAGTTCTACAAGTTTACCGTTTTTAATACCTGGATTAGCATATAAAATGTCATCTATAACAACGCTGTAACAATAGCTAGTGGTCTTATCCTCTTTAGGAAATGTACAAGAATAAAATCTTGAACTTATTGCAAAAGGCATAGCAGTTATATTACTGCCCCAAACTACACAATGATAAAATTCTGCACCCTCAGAATTAACTGTTGCTTTAGAAACATCACAATTATAAAAACTCGTATCTATAATTGTATATGATGTTGTTTCATCAGTTGTTATAGAAACATTATATAGGGAGGGGCCATCAAAAGTTACATTTGCACCATTAACAAGAACATTACCATTATAAATGTGTATTTGAGCAGGGTCAACATTAATTGTCATCGTATAACCATTCAAATCAATGACATTAACATTATTAGGCAATTCTGAATAGTTAAAATCTGCTTTAGCAACATAATCAGCCTTGTACTTAGGCTGATAAGCACCAAGACCAGCAACGTCAGCTTTTGCTTTCAATGCCTCAAATACAGCCTTATTCTGAATAGCATTAGTAGAAGTACCATTAAGTGTGGCATCAGCTTCAGTCTTAAACAATCTCCACTTGCCAGTAGTAGCATCAGCAGCATTAGCGGATTTATATTGATAAATATTACCGTCCTCCTTACAATAAGAAAGGTGACCTTCATCAATGTTATTTTCATTAAAGGCTTTCATAGCAGCCTTAGTCTCAAAACTATCTCTCTCGAAGTTAGGTAATTTGCCATTATAGGCAAAGTTTGCACCAATTTTTATAGCCATAATGTTATAATTATTTAGTTGTTAATTAATTATTTGTTTGAAATTAGTAATAGTAGTAGGATTACTAAGAAGATATACATAATAAGCTTCGCCATCTATAGTTATTTCAGTTCTTGTATAAGAATCAAGATAATCGAAGTTATTACCATCTTTGATAGAACTAGCTGCACCAAACTCCTTAGGATAAGCAATACAGCTCTTCTGATTATTAAGATTAAATGTCAATGTTCTATTTTTGCCACCTTGCAAAGAAGATGTAAGTGCTTTAACATTAGCAGCATTGACTACAAAATTAGAAGCAACGACACCACTATAAGAAAGAGCAACAAATCTGATAGAAACAGAACTACTAGCAATTTTATCTTCTTTTTCAACTCTGACATTGTATGTTGTATTAGTTGTAGCTGTAACTTGAGTAGTATAAGGTATATTACCATGGTACTCTGTACCATTAATTAGAATAGTATCAACTTGTGTAATATCATCACCTTGATATGCTTTTACTGTAATATTAGCAGTAGCAGTAGTTCCTTTCTGAGCCAATGTTTTATCAATACTGACTGTAACTTTGAAAGGAAATACTTTATCTATAAGAGTATTAACATCTCTTTTAATAAAATCATTATCTATTTTCAAACTAGTAACATCTTCATCTATAACTTCTATTCTACCATCAAGTCCTTGAATAGCAGTATAAACTGCTTTATTCTGAATAGGATTTGTACTAGTACCATTAAGTTTATCATCTACCAGTACTCCTATAGAACCTATAACTTCATACTTATTTAACGAAGGTATCCATAAATATTCTGTATATAAATTACCTTCCTCAGTTTGTTCACTTGGTACTAAATAAATAATAGTAGGGTCTCCCTCTGGAGGTAGCTCTGTAACTAGTTTTACTTTCAGCAGATTATTTATTAAAGAATCCAAACAGTTGTCAATATATTCAATACTTATACTATTAAGAAGCTTGCCTATACTTATCTGCTTATTTGTACCTTCTTGAACTATAGCTATAGAATCATCTGAATAACACTTGTCAACTTTAGGGAAAGAAGAATCCTTCTTTCCAAAAAGTTGCAGTTTGTTCTTAATCTCATTTATTTGGTCACTTGTAAACATCAGCTTTTACTATTAGGTTTATTTATTTGTTTTCTCTTGAGTTCAGCATCTGAAGCATTCTTGGATTGAGTCTCCTTATGCTTAGCCCATTCCAGCTCCATTTTCTTATCAAATTCTCTAATCTGTTCAGCAAGTTTATCTTTTGCTTCCTGACTATACTCATCAGGGGCTACACCATCTTCTTCAACATCTGTATCTCTTGAGTTTGCACTGATAAGAGCTACCTGTATCTTAGTTTGGTTATCTCTCTGATTCTGTATATCCTTTTGCTGGAGTTCAGCTTGCTTCTGCTCATTCTGCATTTGAGCTATCTGTTGCTGACTCTCAAGTTGCTGTTGCTGTGCCTGAGCCTGTCTCTCCCTAATATCCTTCTCATCCTTCTCTATCAATCTCTGCTTTTCAGCTAATGAGCTTGATGTGTAGAGCTTGGTTATAGTAGAGAATGACAATGTTTGAGTCTGTAATGCTGCCTGTGCCAGAGTGTCTAGCTTAGATTGAAGTTCCTGAGTACCATTGCTATTATCTACTACCAGACCATAATCAGCCTCAGCAAACTCATCGCCATCAATATCCATTACTCTTGTTGATGTATCAGATAAGATGTATTGAAATTTCTTGCTTCTACCTCTAAGTGCTATCTTAGCTGTTTCCAAGAAGCATTCCAATGCCCTCTTCTTAACATCATCATGTACTACAAACAACCACTCTGTTATATGTGATGACTGTAATGTAGCTCTCTCTACTCCACCTACAGTCTCTCTATTGCTTATCTGACCTTCTCTCTGCTTGGTAATACCTGCAACCTCAGCCATTTCCATCTTAATAAACTCCAGAAGGTTGATTTGCTGCTGAATATAGTTACCTATATTAGTTTCAAGCATTCCCTTACCTGCATTATTCAATGCACCTGCAAGTTTACCAGTTGAGGCTCCTATAGTACCCTCCTTAAAGCTATCAATAACAGCTATATGGTTAATCTTAGCATAGTACATCCACTTGTCAATAGTCCAACCCTTAGGCACTTTACTTAAGTCAAGCTCCAGGATAGAACCCCAGTTTGCAGCTAGTGCCTTATTAAGCCTGTCATGTATAGCATCATACAGATAGTTATAAGGCTTCATCATATCCACTAATGAGAAAGGTCTGCTATCATTGAGGTTATAGATTGAACCTACTATACCAAAGTGACATCTTGATGGGTTACTTAACCTATTGTATTGTACTAGTCTAGGTCTCATATTGACAAAGATACCATCCTTGCTATCACCTATCATAGTACCCTCCCAAGCCTCATTTATCCAGAATCTCTGAGCCTCTTCACCCCTGTCTTTGTCTATTACATAGTTCTCAGGATAGAAGTTGTATACTTCCTCACCTGTTTCTGGGTCATAAGACTTAACTTTAAGTATAGCCCTCTTTGACTTCCAGTACATTCTAAGAACTCTAAGGTTTCCTGCCAAGTCATAAGGTAGTAACGATGATGTAACTCCCTCACTGAACAGGTTAGCTGGGTCAAAGTAGTATGAGCCATTGGATGCTGTAACCTCATCACCTATCATACTTGTATTGATGAAGCCATATCTCTCATCAAGATTATCCATAGAGTCAGTAGCTGCCTGACCAACATGGTCAGGAAGGTTCTCTATATACTCAATGTCTCTCTTTGTAAGTACATCATAGTATGTGTCAATGACACGTCCAGGACTCCAATAATCTTCTAACAGTATGATGTCAGCATCCTCAATCCTATTTGAATAGCCTGACTTAAATACTCTAATCTTTAGAGGATTTACCCTCTCAATCACTGGCTCACCACCTACAATGTCACATTGGTAAATCTCCTCACCAACTGCCATTGCATCCATGAAACCCTGATTGAATATGAGAGGCATATTAAGCTCCTTGATATAATGGTTCAATAGAGCATTAGCTCTTATCTCTCTTATATCCTGCCATTCATAGGTGTAGTAATCATTCAGCTTCTCAAGCTTCTGGTTGAACTCATCCTCACTTGCTGAGGTATCTGATATAAGCTCTTGCAATCTTTGGAATAGCTCAGACCTCTTGTTCTCTTCTATCTCAGATATTGCATTGGGGTTTGTTACAACAACCTTGAAATCAAAGACTCTCTTACTCTCCTCACCTCTTAAAACATTGAGCTTAGAATTCATGATTGGGTAGTGCTGTAACTTATCAGGTATATAACCAGCCTCTATATGGTCTGGGTTAAGTACCATCTGCAAGTCTGACATATGCAACCTACCATTGAGCAAGTCATAGTTAATCTTCTTATGAACTACTGACTTCCTAACTAAATTATAATTGAAGAAAGTCTTCTGGTTAGCCCACAACAGACACTCCTTTCTCCATTGCTTAGTCTTCTTAGAGAAAGGAAGCATCTGTCTGGGAAAGTTTATATTATCTGCCATAGTCTTCCATTATTTAATCTCATGCAAAAATAGTCAATCTTACTCATATCTACAAGTAAATAAATGAAATACTAACTAGTTGCCATATCTTTTACTAAATTTACTGTTTTCTTGAACTTCTTGTCATAGTTATTGGTGAAGAATGGGTCATTGCCTATATAATCCTTTGGCGTGGCATCTTTGTCCCTACTAGGATTACCTTGATATAGTACCATCTTCTCCTCTCTATATAGCATAACCATACCTAATGCCCTGATTCTATCCACATTTATCTCAGGATTGAATGCTATAAGTTCTTCTATCAAGGCTCTGTTCCTCAAGAAGAACAGGTTCTGGGTAGCTACTTCCCTCTCTACTCCATCTATAGTAGTAATCATAGTTACAGGTTTCATCAACCAATCCCTTATAAGACCATTGGCATAGTTGTTTATAGCTGCTGTAGCATTGACACCCTTCTGGTTACTACCAAAGGAGCTGTACTTAATCATTTGCTTATCTCTCAGGTATTCAGGAGTATCAGCCAATAAGTGAGTACAAGTCATCTTGGCAAAGTAAGCATAGATTCCCTTCTTATTAGACTCATAGAGACACTTGGCATTATAGAATAGGCATAACAATCTCACTATCTCAAAGTTGTCCTCTGCAAATGATTGTCTACCTGTATATTCAGCTACTATCTTGTCAGTCCATAAGTCCAATACAAATGTGGATGACAGTGATGATGACTCAGCCTGGTCATTGTCTACAGGGTCATGTCCTATTATATATCTAGTGTCAGGTACTTTACCACTCCTGTCTTTCTCAGGCAACTCAAATATCTCTATAGCTCCTGGTGTATCATTCTCTACTCCATACTTCCTGATAGGCTCATCACTTGTAGGTTTGAACTCTACTTCCCCACTCTTATTCATAACCAGCTTACCTATATATACATCATCAAATGAGTGTACATCAGTGTCAAGCTGCTGTAGTCTTTCAGTCAAAGCTGTAACTGGGAAGAATGCTGACTTTACCTTAATAATAGCCTCAGCAGGTGTAATAGGGTCTTCTGCTATAACTCTAAGAACTGACTTAGGGTCAGCACTATACTTAGCCTTATGCCTTTGCATAAGTATTTCTATCAGTGCTTTTACTACATCAGATACCCCATCCTTGTTATAGCACCCTGCTCTATTTATATATGATGGGAAGAAATAACCAAATGTAGGCTTACCTTGCTTAGGTTTGTCATATACATTCTCTACTGAGAGTATATTATAGGCTTCAGGATAATATAGCAAGGTCTTAGCTGAGCTAAAGTCTGATTCATCCTCGGCAGCAGTACCTACCAGATACATGGTGGCAAATGTATAGTCACCATCTTCCACTGACTTTCTAGTAATGTCATACAAGGAAAGTAGTCCTTTGAATGAACCCATTTCCTCGAATAGAATCCAACCTCTCTTACCTCTCAGCTTCTCGCTGTCATCCTTAGCTGATACTGCCAATACTTGATTAAGAGAACCTCTTTCTATGCCATACTCATCTTTATAACCCATTTGCCATGACATCTCATTAGGAGAGTTCTTCAACATAAGATGTGGAAAAGGAGTATGAGAAAAACTAAAGTTAATTGCAGGCTTGAACTTAGATAATGTACCATCCTTATTATCAGATAGATATTCTTTCTGATAAGCAGTCAGTACTGTAATAACCCTTCTTCTGGACTCTTCTGACTCCCCTAAAATAAGGTTATGCCCCATAATTGATGATAATGAGTAGGATTTTGCGCAACCTCTCTTAGCCAGCTCAATGGCATGATGACCTTGCTCTCTGGCATTAAATAGATAATAATATCTCCAGACATTACCCTCCTGTATGAAAGGGAATGATTCTACTCTGACAGCTTTCTTCTTGCCCTCAGTAATCTTATTGACCATCATAGGCTGATAGTTCAAGAACCAGTAGTTAAAACCTGAAATCCATGCACCATCTGAGGGTCTAATAAGACCCTCCCAACATCTTCTTCTCTCTTCATCCCAGAACTTCCTAAACTCAGAGTTAGGATTACTATTGGGCTTTAGAAATGTATAGCATCCGTGCTTCTGATAGTGTAATGCAGCTTGTCTAAAATAGTCAGCATCTTCAAGTATAGGAGGATTAGTTATATCCACTATTGCAGCACCTCTTTCATCCCTAGGTAAATCCTTATAGCAAAGTCTATCTGGAGATATGAGATTCTTAATGAACTGTATATTAGTCAGACAATCCATAAGCTGCTCTGCTACCTCACTTGGTAAACTATCAAGTAGCTCCTGTGTAACAGGAGTCTGATACCTGTTAGTCTGTATCAGCACCTTTATATTTTCCATCTAACATCAAAGTTAAGTTATCATGGTCCAGAAGGAGATTAAAGATAAAGTCAAGAAGTAATTCTTCCATGTACTTAGTCATTTCAGATTCTTCCTTTTCAGTAACTACCCTACTGGTATGAGATAGTGTAGTTACTTTGAACTTCTCTCCGTTATTTATATACCACAGAGTCCACTTGTACTCCTTATAAGCCTTGCTAAAGTTATTACACTCTATCTCTTTATGCAGTATGAAATGCACTCCTTTATTACATCCCATACACTCAAACTTGGTATTCAATACTTCTACTATTCCTACTGCATCCATATATCTTTAATATTAAAGTTATCTTTCTTTATGAGTACCAGATAACCAATCTTTTACTACTTTAGTATTCAACATTTGTCTACCCCTAGCTTTTGCTTTTTTAGAATGATAAGGGTCTCCTGTATTATATAATCCTTTCTTGTATAATCTGTATCCATGCTCCAGTGGGCTTGCTATATCTTTAAGGTCTTTGGCTTTAGAGGCTTCCCACCCTCTTTTATACCACTCATGGTTATTTATAAGAAATTGTGGATATATACCCCCAAAGTTTCTAGCATAAGACATATTATATAATCTTCTTTCATACTGTCTTTGCTCCTCTTTAGGCATAGGTTTATTATGTTTCTTTCTATAGGCTTTCTTCTTTGCATCAAGACTTACAGTAGGACTGGCTCCTAATAAAGTTTCTTCTGCTGCAAGCCCTAGTGCCTCATCTAAAGGAATGCCTGCTCTTTTAGCATTTACATATATACTATCTAACATGTTAGTAGTTGTCCTGCCTACCCCTGGAATATCAATCTCCTTATCATAAATATAAGGAATAAAATAATCGTTAGAAGGATGACCTAAAGAATCTGCCGTATATACTTGTTTCTTATGTATATTAGCTATAGCATCTTCAAAGACACCACTTTCTCTGCCTGTCTTTGATGTATTATCCATAACTCTTTGAAATCTCCTTCCTTTATATTCAGCAGTATCCTGGTTATTTAATATGGCTTTATAGGCTCTACCATTATAGAGAATATTACTACCATTGATACCATCGTCATAAGCTTTAGTAATAGCCTCTTTAAGAGAAGAAGCTTCATAAGAAGGAGTAAACCAATACTTAGGCTTTATCCAATCATATCCTTTATCTTCTTTTATTCCTCCTTCCTCAAATTTATTATAACTGTCAGCTATAATAGAGGTATCGTAGATACCGCTTTCTATACCTAATTTAAGATAAGGAACTCTCTCAGCCATTGATAATTCATCCCATTTCTTCATATCACATATCCTCGTAAATACTCTTCTCTTGTGCACCTCTCACCTTATCACTCTGTGCTATCTCCTTAGCCAATGCTCTCTCAGCCTCATCTAGGTCTTTAACCATTGATGGTACTTGTTTAATAATAGCACCTAGCTCCTTGACATCCTTTACATCAAGCTCTGACATATCAGATGTAAGGTCTCTCAATTTATTCCTATAACCATCAACCAAAGCTCTAGTATCTTCCAGTAATAGAGCTGAGGTAGTCTTGAATGAGGCATATAGCTTCATGGCTTCCTTTACAGTTCCATCAGGTTGCCATGTAGACTTAAGACCTTCACCTTCTTTAATAGCCTTGCTTCTTTCATCCCTATCTATGATGTACTGGTAATCACTTCTGGGGTCTTCCATGAAATATATGTAGGCTATTTCTGATATAGCCCTCTCTTTCTTTTCAGTCTTATCCCTAACCCATATAGCCTTAAATGGCTTCAAGGCTAGTGCCATAGGGTCAATAGTCAAGTTATATCCTTCGTAAACTAGTAGTCTCATGCTTTTTTTTTTACTTAAAATAAAAGCCCAATCTTGCTTTAAGACTGGGCTTATAGTGTTAAACTAGAATCTTTGGCTGTTCAGTGTATATTGCAGGGCTTTCATCAAACTCCTCAACCTCAGCTACAAACTTAATATCAGAGCTTTGTAAGTACAGATGTTCAACACCATCTATCTCTACTATATCAAAGTTGTAACCTATAACTGGATTGTCCTTGATTACCCCATCTTGCAGAGACCCAGGCTTATGTTTCATTACTGCATATCTCTTAGGATTGATGAATACTGTATCTCCTACTTCTATGCCTCTTACCATAGGTCCAATTGCAACTACAGTTTGGTATTCCTTAACTGTATTAGCCTTGCTAGCATCAATCAGATTACTGCCTCTGGCTTTAACTTCACTGCCATATCTGTTCATGGTAGTGATTAGCCCATCAAACATGGGCTTGACTTTCTTTATTATTGTTACCATCTCTTAGTTTCTTTACATGCTTATACCTATCCTTAATGGCTTTATACCTAGGGTATGTACATGATAGTTTTCCGATGCTAGGTATATTGAAGTTAGTCCTCAACTTGTTGAACTCCTCCTCACTAAGGTCATCTTTAAGTGGTAGTTCTGATATTGTGCATCTTATATACTCCCAATAAGACTCATATGCCTCCTTGACTACTTCTCCGGGTAGTTCAAGCTTATTAGCCACATGGTCTATAGCATCTTGATAGTTCATTGAAAATCAAATAATAACATCAACTTGAATGAGCCATTTTCCTCAATAACTCTAGGTATATATCTTGGATTGAGCTTACCATCTATTATAATGTTATTCTTTCTCAATTTACCCATTATGACCTGGAAGTGAGGAAGAGTTATATTGCACTCTTCCCTAACCTTCCTCTTAGTGTCTTCACTCATAACGAGTCTGTCAAGAATACCATTATCAGAGACCACCTTACTTAGTTCATATCTCTGCTTGACAAAGGAAGTGGCTACTTCCATTTCCCTTTCAGTAAGGTGATGAAATGGTTGTAAGAACATAAACCACATCTTAAAGAAAGAGTAGTCAAGCTTACATGGTATTCTCACCACATTATCCACTCCCTTCTTGACCATAATTACTCTCCTTTATCAGTGTTTTCTTCTTGTTCTGGAGTAGCCATCAGATTTTCTATCTCAACAGCACATTGTACCTTAAAATTGTGAGACAGATAAGCATTATCCTTATCAATAACAGCAAACAGATAGTCCAATCTCTTATAAAGGTTGGTAAGATTAGCCTCCTCTATCATCTTTCTCAGTTGCTGATTCTGTACATTAAGCTGCTGAGCCTGTGCACTGAGCTGATGACATACATTCTCTAGCTCTTCATAACTAAGTTTATTCTTAGCTTCTCCCATTTCTCTAACTTCTTTTCCCATATTATTTATTTAAGAATTTATCTCCATATTTTGCAATATATAACTTCTCCCACTCCTCTATAGTATTTTCCTCAATATCAGTGTCTCCACAGTGGTCACAATAGTCCATACCATCAAGAGCCATTATTCTAAGAGATAGGCAATTTTTACAGTATTTTACGGGGACAGAGTTATACTCAGCTGTCTTGGATTCATCTCTAAGTAAGTGTTCCATATAACTATGATTTATAATAAACTAAATATATCTGTCCACCAAGAGTAAACATATTTACTATAGCCTCTCTTGGTATACCAAGTTCATTTGCCTGGTTTATTATACCCCTGATTGTCTGACCTACTATGCAAGTCATTACTTTATTCTTCTCTTCCATGTTCTAACTATTTATAGTTTCGGGAGTGGGAGTCGAACCCACAACCTCCAGCTTATGAGGCTGGTTAGCTACCATTGCTAGCATCCCGAGATATTGCCAAGATTTGGTATGGTACTTGGCATTGTAAGGTTAACCTTATACTTACACCCCCAATCATCTACACCTATAAAGCTGTTATTATAACAGGCCAGCTCCTGTTTGAGGCTTACCTAGTAGCATTGGGTGTTACTCTCTCTCTGTAGGTAAAACAGTTTTTAGTAACTTGTAGAGCCTCCCCTCAGAATCGAACTGAGACTTCCTGTTTACAAGGCAGGTTTGCTAAACCATTAACACTAAGGAGGCATAGTACCCCTGACAGGAGTTGAACCTGCAATCCCCAAGGGCGTTGGTGTTTAAGACCAATGTGTATTCCATTCCACCACAGGGGCATTATACTTAGTAAGGTCTCAAATCACATAACTCAAAGAGGTACTTGTATTTCAGTATATTATGTATGAATGTCTCACACTCAGACCTAATTCCTGCATATAGAGTTCCTTCTGGAATATTCTCATAGAACTTAGTAGTTCCTGCTTTGACCTCATTGATGAAGTCAATAGCATTAAGAGCATCACTAGGAGTACCTTTAATCACATTAGGTTGCATATGTCCAAGCAATCCCTGATATTCCTCTGCCAATCCATCCTGATAGTCTGAGATAATACCTAGGAACTCATCTAGGTAAACATGAATATTCTTCTTAGGGGCTGCCCAATGCAGATTCTTACACTTAGTCTTCCAACCCTCCAGAAGGTTAATGAAGCTAATGAAGAATTGACTAGGGTTCTCATCTTGAGAAGGCTTGAACATCTCATCCATTAGCTGATTATCTAGAAAAACACTATCCATTTCTCTTATTCTTTATTTGATACTGCAAAGTTAAGCTAAATATTTAACTTATGCAAGTAAATTACATTATTTAACTAAATTATCTGTACCCTCCAAGGGACTTGAACCCTTATGTACTTAGTACACTAGTTTCTAAGACTAGCCTGTATACCCATTCCAGCAGGAGGGTGTAAGCTCTCTTATAGAGAGCTATATTCTTTTGTAGCATCAAAGCTAGGGCAAGCTTTTGAGCTAAAGTCTCTGTGCCCATGTATAGATGCTTGAGGGTACTTAGTCTTTAACTCCTTAAGTAACTTAACTAATGACTGCTTCTGCTCAGCAGTCCTAGTATCTTTGGGTGTCTTACCATCAGAAGCACATCCTCCTATATAGCATACTCCAATAGAGTTAGCATTATGGCCAGCGCAGTGTGCACCTATAATAGACTCATATCTACCTGTATGTATAGAACCATCTCTATATATTACATAATGATAGCCTATATCAGAGAAGCCCCTTTGAAGGTGCCACTGTCTTATAGTATCTACACTATAGTCTTTACCTTCTGGTGTGGCACTACAATGTACTATTATTTCATTTATTTTTCTTGCCATACATATATTATAAAACTTATCATGTTCCCCCACTAGGAGTCGAACCTAGCTCTCAGGATTAAAAGTCCAGAGCATCCACCATCAATGCTTTGGGGGAGTGAAGCAGGGTCTTTTTAAGAGGTTTCATCTTATTCCTAGGAAAGATTTTTACCCTGCACACCCTCTAGTGTGCCCCCACA